>Ga0206939_10026_pt1 | contig 45784 bp, 33 predicted proteins | sample Alteio_BWOrgHeat_10_FD_152921 | JGI IMG/M metagenome (GOLD analysis project Ga0206939, IMG submission 152921) | Enriched cells from forest soil in Barre Woods Harvard Forest LTER site, Petersham, Massachusetts, United States -... | ecosystem: Environmental > Terrestrial > Soil > Temperate forest >... | reverse complement strand
CGTAACTTTGGCGATCGGTCCACTTTCACAGAGCGTTGTTGTTTCTGCGACGGGAACCGCCATTCCAGTGACGCAGGTGGGCGCGTCGATTTCAGTGATCGATAGCGAGCAGATTCAGTCTCTGAATAAGCTCGACGTGCTCGAGAATCTTCGGCTCGTACCCGGTGCACAGATTGTCCAGACCGGCCAACGCGGCGGTACGACTTCTCTCTTTGTTCGAGGAGGGAATTCGGACTTCAACAAAGTCCTGGTCGACGGAATTCCGGTGAACCAGATTGGCGGAGCGTTCGATTTCGCAGAGTTGTCGAACAACGGAGTAGGGACTCTCGAAATCCTGCGCGGTTCGAACAGCGTGCTCTACGGCAGCGATGCGCTGAGCAGCGTGGTGAACGTGACATCTCCGCGCGGCGAGACGTTGATTCCAGAAATCAAGTATGCCGTCGATGGCGGGAATTTCGGCACGTTGCATCAGGATGTGTCGCTTGCCGGCGCGGTCCACGGCTTCGATTATTTTTCTGAGTTTTCGCGATTCGACACGCAAGGGAGCCTGCCCAACAATTACTTTCACAACGGAACTGTGAGCGCGAACGTCGGCTACCAATGGAACGCGAGGACCGGAATCCGCGCCACGTTTCGCCACGAAGCGACCGGCTTGGGCTCGCCCAACGCGCTCGACTTCTACGGGATTCCCGACGATGCGTGGCAAACGAATCGCAACACCTACGGCGGCGTCAGCGTGCAGGATCAGACGACTCAACGCTGGCACAATTCAGTGCACTTCGCCTACGCGCAATTCGGCACGGTTTTTGAAAATCCCTCACCCACCGGCCAGCCATTTGATCCGTTTGCGGGCACACCTTTCGACAGCGGACCGAACTATTTAGGGAACGTTGTAACGATCAAGGGCGCGAACGGGTACAGCGTCACGGGACAAGCGATCCTCGACTTCTCCGGCACGTATCCGATGATTTTTCCGGACTATGAGGCGCGCCGCTCGATCTATGCACAGTCGGACTACAACTTTTTTGGAGACTGGACGGGCGTGTTCGGCTTTCGCTACGAACATGAGAACGGCGACGACATTACGCGAAACAATTACAGCACTTCCATCGAGGGCCACGGGAGCATCGGTCATCGCTTCTTCACGACGTTCGGTGGTGGCTTCGAACATAACTCTTTCTTCGGATTCGCGGCGACGCCGCGAGTATCGATGGCGTACTACCTGCGCCGGCCTTCGAACGTTGGTCTGTTCGGTGAAACGAAGCTAAAGTTCAATTTCGGCGAGGGCATCAAGGAAGCGAGCACGTCACAGCAGGCATCCGCGCTGATCAGTCTGCTGACTCCTGCGCAGATTTCTCAATTCAACGTCCAACCGATTGGACCGGAGCGAAGCCGCACATTCGACTTCGGCTTGGACCAACGAATGTTCAACGGCCGCGGCCTGTTTGGCGTCGCGCTGTACTACAACAATTTCTACAACCTCATCTCATTCCTTGGCACAGGTGATCTGATCTCGATCGGTGTTCCCGTGGACGTCGCCAACGCCACGCCCCTCGGCGGGGCTTACGTCAACGCTACATCGCAGCGGGCAAAGGGAGCTGAGATCGACTACAAAATGGATCTTGGCCATGGATTTCTCTTTCAGGGCGAATACACCTACACCGACGCCGTCGTTACGAAGGCGTTCGGGGCTCCGTCGTTTAATCCGCTTTTCCCAACGATAGCGATCGGAGCGTTCTCGCCGCTTGAGGGCGCGAGGCCGTTTCTGATCGCACCGCATGCCGGAAGCGTCGCGCTGTTCTACAACCGCAAGAAATTCAACGGCGCGTTTACGGGATATATGGTCGGACGGAGAGACGACAGCACGTTTCTCGAAGACGGATTTTTCGGGAACTCCATGCTGCTGCCGAACCGCAATCTCGCGTCCGGATATCAGAAGTTCGACTTGAGCGCGGCGTATGCGTTCAAACCCTACATGTCGGTCTACACGAGTATCGAGAATCTCCTCAGCCAACACTACGACGCAGCGTTCGGTTTTCCGTCGCTGCCATTCACAATCCGCACTGGCATTCGATTTACCTTGGGCGGTCCGAACGGCTGGCGGAAGTAACGCGCAATCGTCGTCTCGTCGTCTCGTCGTGTCTGCGTGCGGCTGATTTTTTGTTGATCGCGGAAATTTGACGGGAGATGAACGAACCGTTATAGTCGTTGTGCGGGGTGGAGCAGCCTGGTAGCTCGTCGGGCTCATAACCCGAAGGTCGTCAGTTCAAATCTGACCCCCGCAACCAATTCGAGAAACAAAACAAAGGACTTCCGATGCTCCACGGAGGTCCTTTGGTTTTTTGGGCGCAGACAATCCCTATGCCTGCCTGATCGAGCCGACGCCGGATTGCGTAAACGTGGAGAGATCTAAAGTTGATGGCTTCTAAGTTTCTCGTACAGCAAACGCCGATGGATGCCGAGAATCTCGGCGGCTTTACTTTTGTTACCTCCTGCCTGCTGCAAAGCGCGCTGGAGCATCGACTTTTCTACTGACGCGATATTGGCTTGCCATCCAGCCTCCAGGGGCAGGCGATCTGACGACGAACCGGCGGGATCGGACGACGTCGCTCGTATCTCGATTTCGCTTTCCGTCACCAACCCTTCGCGAGCGAGAACGACCGCCCGTTCGATCGTGTTCTCGAGCTCACGAACATTGCCGGGCCACCCGTACTCGGCGAGCTTTGCTAATGCCTGTGGCGTGATTGAGGCACTCTTATTGCGGCGGCGAAGGAAGTGTTCCACCAGAGCGGGTATATCTTGCCGTCTCTCACGAAGGGGAGGCATTGCGATCGTCACGACGTTAAGTCGATAGTAGAGATCGTCGCGAAAATCACCCTCCTGTACCGCTTCCTCCAAATTCCGCGAGGTCGCTGTGACGAGTCGAATGTTAACGCTAATGGGCTCATTGCTGCCCAGTCGCTCGAAGCTCCTCTCTTGAACAACTCGAAGAAGCTTTGATTGTAGGGGCGGCGTCAACTCGCCGATTTCATCGAGAAATAGCGTTCCGCCGTTCGCCTCTTCGAATCGGCCGACGCGCCGCGATACAGCATTCGTAAAAGCTCCCTTTTCGTGCCCGAACAACTCGGATTCCAGCAAAGCGTCAGGAATCGCGGCACAGTTCACTTTTACGAGTGGACCGCTTGCACGCGCACTGTTGAAATGAATCGCGTTGACGACGAGTTCTTTGCCCGTCCCGGACTCGCCTCGAACGAGCACAGTCGCGTCGGAAGCGGCGACCTGCCCAATCAACTTGTAGATGTGCTGCATGGCCGGACTCTGACCAACGATCGCGCCGACATCGGACGACTCAACGCCTTTGGTCCGCGTGTGTTTTAGTTCTTTCAGCAACAGCCGATGTTCCAATGCCCGTTCGATCTGTCGAAGCAACATCGGAAAGTCGATCGGCTTCAGAACATAATCGAACGCGCCTGACTTCATTGCCTCGATAGCCGTTCCGCTGTCTCCGTGTGCGGTCATTATGATCAGTGACGTATCGAGGCCTCGTTCTTGAGCACGGCGCAGTATCGATAATCCATCTGTGCCTGGCATGCGAATGTCCAGGAGAGCCAGATCAGGTTTTTCCTGAAGCAGGTTTCTCTCAGCCTCTGTACCTGTGTCGGCTACGAGAACTTCGAACCCTTCTCCACGAAGAAGCTCGACGAGTGACAATCGCGCTATACGGTCGTCTTCAGCGATCAGGATTCTCTCGTTACGCATCTGAACCAGCCGCCGGCACAACAACAACGAACCGTGCCCCCTCCGAGCTGTTTGCGTGGTACAAATCTCCACCCATCTCTGTCACAAGTTGTCGCGAAACTGCCAACCCTAGTCCGGTACCATTTGGCTTGGTGGTGTAAAACGCTTCGAAAATATGTCTCCGCTGTTCCTCGCCTAGGCCAGGCCCGGAGTCCTGAACCTCAATTTCAACTCTTCCAGGCACCTTCCGAATCGTCACCACGACGTGACCATTAGGTCCGCTCGCTTCGACCGCATTCAGCAGTAGGTTAAGGATCGCCTGAGTTAGGCGTCCCGGATCGACAACGGCCTTGATTTCGGGCGACTGGTCCGGAGCGCAACTCGTGATTGAGACGTCTCCCTGCTTAGGTCGGGCAAGTTCAATACATCGCTGAATTATCGGAAGTACGTCGACTATCGAGGCTTCCACTTTCTTCGTGTTGCGGAACGCCAACAAATCCGTCAAGAGAGCGTCCATACGGTCAACTTCGCCAATCACGACAGTTAAATCGGAAGGCTGTACCTGACCCTTTTTCATCCGCTGTTCGAGTACTTGCATTGACAGTCGGATGCCATTCAAGGGATTTCGAATTTCATGTGCGAACCCGGCGACGGTGCGCCCGACAACACGCAGCCGGTCTTCTCTTCGCAATTCTTCTTCAAGTTTTTTTCGAATTGCGGCCATTCGATTGATTGCATTTGAGATTTCACCCAACTCACCCGTGGCCGGCGGTATGGTGAAATCAAAGTCACCCTCTAACGATGCAAGACCGTCCTGAATCTCGGAAACACCACGTCTGAGGGAAAGAGCCATTTGCAGTGTGCCACCCACGCTTATTAGAGCTCCCAACAGCAGTGCGACGAGAAGCATTCTGCGGCCCGTCGTCGCATTCTGCCGCGATCGTCGCTGCATCGCCCACACAACAGCATTCTGATCCGGTATTCTCAACGCGCTTACGAGTACCAATTCACTTCCGCTAGGCAACAGGCGCTGTGCTGCATTGTTCCCGAGTGCATCGTGAATCACATCTTCGATTACGGAGCGTTCTGCCGAAGGCACTTCCGTCTTTGCGCTCGGATTGTCATGCGTTGGGAACGCATAGCCAATAAACGTCCCGTTTTCGTAAAACCCACCTTCGACTCCAGGGTAGGATCGCAACACGACCTCTGAAATACCTCGGAGCGAAACATCTCTAGCCGCGATGGGCAAATCCTTCCATGAACTGTCCGAAGTAGCGCGGTACGTGAACTGCCGTCCGAGTTCGCTTAGGGCGGTGTTCATCTGGCTGCCCATATCACCGATGACGAAACGCTCTGCATTATGAACGCTATCCCAGATGAGCAAGACGCTTAGTGCGGCCACAGACGTAGCTGATACCAAGATTAGAAACAACTGCAGTTGGAAACGACTCTGGAACAAGTCTTTCACGCCGCTCATCTCGGTCGCGGGGGCAATGAAGGCCCCGGCGCGGCAGCCTGTGCGAGATTTTCGAGCCCCCGCAAAAGATCGTCAGCGGATTTTGCGTATTCGTCCGCGCCAAACCAATTCCCAACCTCATATTGCTTTCGCGACTCTTCGTAAAATTTCCGGGCCATTAGCGATAATTCTTTTCCATCTGGGTCGCGGCTTGTAAGGGAGAAGAAGTCGGCCTGCTGTAAGCGGAAATAAACGTGTTGCAGGTGATCGGCGATTTCGGGTTGGCGCGGCACTGGACCTTTAGGCCCTTCGACGAGATGGTCCGCGTGCTCCGCAACGTGCAGAAAGGCATCCGCTGCCCCGATGGAACGGTCCGCTGAAAAATAATCCTTGGCTTTCACTTGTTGCTCAGCCCTCTGCAGTACGCGCTGCGCCACCCCAAGAACTCGGTTTGAATCATCGTCTCGTCCTCGAGTGGCGTTCAAATGTCGTCGAACATCTTCGAGATGCTTAGCGATGTCGGTAGGCCTCGGTGTGGGCGGACCTTGTCCTGGGCCGGCCGGAGGGGGCGGTGGAGGAGCGTCTTGTTTAACCGAGTCGGCTCTGAGTTGACTGAACATGGCGAGGAATGCGACTAGCCAGAGTGACGCAACGACCAAGCGTTTTAGCCTACCTCGACTCACCTCTTCGCCTCGGCTCTTATCATACAGTCGTCGGTTCAGAATTTTGCGATGAGCGAAACTCCCGCGACCAATAAGATGCCGCCAACAACTCGCCAAATGTTTAGCGGATGTTGGTCCATGCGAAACCAACCGAAATGGTCGACGACCAGTGACGTTACTAACGCGGCTGTCACGGTCAGACCTACAAAAGGCCCCGCGCCCACTTTGTTAACGAGGGTAAGTCCCGCAAAAACTTGCACTGCTCCCACGAGTCCGCCGATTACGGCCCACCATGGCATATTCGATAAGTCCTTAACCGTCGGCAATGGGTGCGGAAACATAAAGAAGAGCCCGATAAAGAAGAAGGTGATCACTGCGAACGAGACCGCTGAAGCAAGCCATGGATTTACGACCGACTTGTTCAGCTGTCCGTTCATTGCCGCACCACAAGTTTGCAATGCACCGCCGAGAATGATGAAAGGAATGATCCAGCCGGCGTTCATGAGGTCTCCTCCAAGAAGTTGGCGATGTTTCTCAACTGCCAAAAATGAATCGCATCGCTATTGCTCCGCTGAGAGAGAGAAATAAGGCGACGGGCATGGCTACGATCCCAACCTTCAGAAAACTCCAAAAGCTAACATCGAGGTTTTCCTTTCGAAGTGCGATCAGCCAAAGAATTGTCGCTAGTGAGCCTGTGATGGAGAGGTTCGGGCCGAGATCGACACCAATGAGCAAACTCGTCGCGATCAGTCCACTAGCGTGAGCGGCATGAAGCGTGCTGCCAGCGATTAGACCGAGTGGCAAATTGTTTACGAGGTTGTTCGCTATCCCAACGACGAACCCGGTCACAAGCGCACCCGATGTGGGTGCTAGGTTTCCCGCCCACGCGAGCCATTCGCGAGTTAAATTCATCGCGCCGATGCCTTGTGCGGCGTCTACCATCACGAACAGGCCAGCGACTAACGCGAGCGTGCTCCAACTGACTTCTCGAAGAATAGGAAGCGGGTTGGTCCTGGACTTGATCGAGACGAGCGTGGTCACTATCGCAGCGACTATGCACGTTGGAAGTCCCAAATCCCAATTCAACGCGGAAGCCACGAGCAGAACGACGGCCGTTGCCGACAGGCCTGCCAACGCGAACTTTCCATGTTGCGTCAATGGATGGGGTTTGGCCTCGCCAACTATGATTCCTCTGAGTTGATTACGAAAAATCCAACGAAGCACACAAAATGTAGCAACGATCGAAATCATCGATGGGACTCCAAACATCAGGAGCCAACGACCCAACGGGGGCATCTGATCGTGGAAGACGACCAGGTTTGCGGGGTTTGAAATTGGCAGGACGAATGAAGCTGCGTTGGCGATGAACGCACAGACGAAGAGATAAGGCAGAGGTTCGATATTTGCTTTGCGGACCGCGACCAGAATCGCAGGCGTCAGGACGACGGCGGTCGCATCGTTTGACATCAAGATGGTTACGACGGTGCCGACAGCGTAGATGAGCAGAAACAGACGGGCGTAAGATCCTCGCGCACCCCTCAACGCGACCGATGAGAGCCAGTCGAATACCCCATGCTCGCGGGCAAGCTCCGATAGCATCATCATTCCGATCAAGAAGAAATAAACATCAGATCCCTTAGCTGCAGCCCGGCCCGCAACCTTCAACGGCATTGTCCGAAAACAGAGGAGTAGGAAAACCCCGGCGCCTATCCAATAGACCTCGGGAATATTTCGTGGCCGAATAAGCATCAGTGCGATGCTGAAGAAAATAACTAACGCGACGAAATAATGATCGAAGGTCGGCGCGAACAATTACCACTTCCTCCCATTTTTATTCGGGCCGAGCTGAGTCCCCAGAAGGCCTCTTTCCGGCCACGGCCCCACGATGTCTTCCGTTTCGAGTTGCGATCCGTGCCTGGACGACTTCTGTGTTCGTTGATGCACGTCGTGATCGGCAACGGTCGCGAACCATGGAAGTTGAAGCCTATCGATGACTTCGCGAAAGGCTTCATACTCATGGGGGGCTCCATGTTCCGCGATGTCTCCTGGTAGGTACGCGAAATTCAACGAAGTCTTTAGTACTTGGTTCACTTCCTCAACGAGTGAAGCAAAGTCTCGGCAGTTGGCTTCGGCACGATTCGTCATGTGCAAGTCGCCAAAATGCACCCACGAAACAATCCCTGTCGCATCCATTGGATTTGGACTAGGCAACGTCAGTCTTCTGGTGTTCATATCGTTTCCGTCACAGCATCCAGATCGGGTGGAAGCCCTGGTTCCTTCAAGACAGAATCCGCGAGTGTTTCCGGAACAAGAAAGAGGAGCAACGCGAAGGCGATCAGCGCGATGGCGGCCAGACCAAGGAAAGAAGTTCGATAGCCGACATGGTCGATCAGCACGCCGCCAACTGTAGTGCTCAAAGCGGCCCCGATGCCGACCATGGTCGCGAGTGCGCCCGCCGCTAGGTTGAACCGTCCTGTTCCTTCGCTGAGATCTTTGATCACCAGAATGGAGACAATTCCAAAAATAGCGTTCGCGACTCCATCAAGAAGCTGTATAGCTATCAAGGCGCCAGCGAAATGGGTGAGGGTGTACAAGACTCCACGAATAGGAAGCACGCCAAAGCCGACCAGCAACAGTGGTTTTCGACCTCGCGCTCCAGCTCGTTTTCCTATCCAAGCCGCTGATACGGCGATCACCAACTGAGTGACGATAATGCACGCCGACATGAACGGAGCTGCAGCTTTGGGATTCCCCTTCGAGAGCATTTCGCCCAGTTGAGGAAGCATCGCGGCGTTTGCCAAGTGAAATAGGAACGCAACGAACAGAAAGTAGACGAGGGTACGATTCCCAACAAGGGTCGAAAATCCTTTTGCATTTGAGTCTTTCTCCCCCCGCTCTCCGCCTCTCGAACGTGTGTAGTCAATTTCCTTACCGTTGACTCCTAGAACTGACACAGCAGCGGGAATTGCGAGCGATGCCGCAACGACAAAAATGGCCCGATACCCAAACCGGTAGCTGACGAAGGCCACCACCAGAGCGGTGAACACATTGCCCGCCGAGTTGAAGGCTTGATTTTTTCCGAACTGGCGGTCGAACGCTTTTGCTCCAACGATACCCAGAGTAATGGCAGCAACCGTTGGCAAGAGAAATGGTGCGGCACCGCCGATTAAAAACTGTGCGGAGTAAACGGAAGCTACAGTCGGACGAAACATGAGGAGAATCGCGCCGCAAACGAGCGTCGCCAGACTCGCAACAACAAGAGCCCGCTTGCGGTGAGAAGCGTCAACGATCGCACCTGCCGGCGTCTGCATGGCTACGGTGACTAGCCCGCCAAAGGTTAATGCGTAACCAACGCTGCCAGCATTCCAACCGGATGAAGCCAGGTATGCCGCGACGAACGGGCCTAGACCTGTCTGGACATCGGCCAGAAAGAAATTCAACCACTCGAGACAGTGCAATGTTTGCGTTCGCCCTGGTTCCGGCTTCGCCACTTGTGTTTTCGGAGCGCCCATTGTCGCGACGGTATTTGCAAGGCTGGAGCCATTCCATTACTTGCGTGTTTTCAGCGAGGCGTCGTCCAGGACTTGTACGCTTTGCGAACAGAGTTGTTCGGTTTCCGTTCAGCTAGGTGAACCGCGCGAGATGCGCGGGCACACTCATCCAGCGCGATTGGAACGACTTACAACACAAAGGATGCGGATCAGTATTCTGGCCAGCGGAGTGCAACCTTGTTCGACTTCCAGCCAACCAGAAAGAGGAAAACAGTCCAATGAAAACGCGTCATCCGATATTTGTAAGTGGAATGCTTGTCTTAGGTCTGGCCACGCCGGCTATCGTTTGTGAAGCCGCGCAGCAACAAGTTGCACCTCCGCCCCAGACTTCCAACACAACTCCTGTACCGCCGAGAGATGCTGCACCGCCACCACCGCCAGCACGTCGCCCGGGGCCTCCGCCGCCAGCTTGCGGACCCGGCCCGGCGCCACAAGCGGCGGCTGTCCAAGGGCCAGCGACCACTTTTCGCAGCTCGGTAAAACAACTCAACTATGGTCCAGAAGGTGAAGTGACAGGGCTTCTTCTTTCGAACGGGACGCAAGTCAATTTTCCTCCAGAAATGGGAACGCAAATCGCGTCGGTCGCAAAAGAAAAGTCTCAAGTTTCAGTTGTCGGATACTCGCGTCAATCCATCTCGGGTAGGAACGTTGTTGACGCCACTAGCATAACGGCTGGCGGACAGACGATAACCGCTCCTGCTGTGCAACAAGTGCCTCCACCGCCGCCTCCTACGGGTGGACCTGACGCCGGGCCCTCGCAAAACTGACGAAGGCGTTTACATGACCCGTCTGAAGATAGTTGAATTGATTTCTGGAATTACTCTGCTCGCGTTTGTCGGAGGACTGTTTGGACCCGGACCGCTTGTTCCCGGCCTGGGTCCTGGCTTCGACCAGTTGGGCGTCGTGATCGCGCTAGTGGTGTTCGCGTCAGCGGGCCTCTGGCTCTTTAAGACTTGGGAGCCAAATATCTGGGGCGATTCGCGATCCACCGACCGTTCGGCTGAGGAGATTCTGCGGGAACGAGTAGCGAAGCGATGTAGTCGAGATGCTCGTTAAATGAGGGTAGGTAGCGCGCCCAGTTGGAGACTAACCTAAGTGATGAGGCGCTATCGTCATTGTTGTTTAGTCTTTACCAGTTTGGACGGATCGTAGCCCTTTGCTGCCAATCGCCCGATAATGTCTGCGTACTTGTCATCCGGCAACGAACTCGTCCGGCTCAATATCCACAAATACTTTCGTGAGGGTTCTCCGACAACCGCGAACTCGTAGTTCTGTCCCAAGTCGATCACCCAATATTTCCCGTAGAATGGCCAGAAAAACGTGACAGCAAGTTTGGCATTGCTGGCCTCATCTTGAATTTTCGCGTGACCTTCGGAACGCTTGACCTTTCCGTCGGCCGTTAGGCACGAGTTCACAACCTCAATCTCACTCGCCCTTTTCGCATAATCGGCCGTTACGTTCCGATCACACTCGCGTTCGAACCGATTTGGATACCGGGCAAGCTCGTACCACTTTCCGATATATCGATCCAGATCAACATGCGCCACGGTCTGAAGTGGTGTGTCCTCCCCGCTGGAACCACACGGCAACGCGAGCAGAATCAGTGACGTCACCGCAATCCAACACTTCATCATCGAAAACTCCTACAAGATAGACGCGCCTAGGCTGCGAGAGGACGCACTGGCTTCAAGCGGATGCAATTAGACGCTTGGGTATTGGCTCCGGTAATCAGCCTCGTGCCTTGAAGCCCTCTTAAACTGCTACGAATGAAGTGCAATAAGAAAAATTACGATGTCATCGAGATGGTCTGCATGCCATATCATGTCGGGCCAAGGGAGCGATATCAATCTCGAGCTATGCCTATGCGAATCGTTTGTCTCCTCTTGGTCTTGGTTTCGGCTTCAGGCTTTTCCGGCGCAGATTTTTCGATGAAGGTGACCGACAAGAATTATCTCGATACGCAAGGTTTCAGCGTCTTTCTCTACGACAGCACATATCATCCCGTCTTCGTGGACCAAAAGAACACGGCCATGGAAATGATTCTCCACGGCCAGCGCATCGCCACCAACGGCGACGTGCGGCTGATGCCAACGCCGGAACAATGGGACTTGGTGGCAACCCTCAAGGATCGCCATGTCGACAAAGCGAACAGCCGGCTCACTGCTGAGCTCGCGTTCCCGACGTTTGACTTCAGTTACACGCTGGAGGTGGCAGCGGAGCCGGGCGGCGTGAAAGTCAGCATCAATCTCGACAACCCGCTACCGCAGAAACTGGCTGGGCGAGCGGGCCTCAACGTGGAATTTCTGCCGTCGATCTACATGGGCAAAGCATATTTGGTGGACGGAACCAATGCGGGAATCTTCCCGCGAACGCCGAACGACGCAATGACGAAGGTCTTGCCGTTGGCAGATGAACCGAAAAAGGCCTATTACCTCGAAGACTGGGACAAGGCAAAAGGTTACACCGAGCCGCTGCCATTTGCAGAGGGAAAGAGCATTACCCTCGGAATTGACGACGCGTTGGCCCGAGTGAATGTAGTGTCGGACACCGCCGACCTCATGCTGTTCGATGGGCGCAACCGCGCGCAGAACGGTTGGTTCGTGCTGCGTTCACTGATTCCTTCTGGAAAAACCACAGGCGCCATCGTATGGCATATCCATCCGGACGTGATTCCAAATTGGACGCGGCCGCCGATGATCGCTCATAGCCAGGTGGGTTATGCGCCCGGCTTCTCCAAGGTGGCAGTGCTCGAACTCGATCCGAAATACAACGGTCCGAAGACGGCCCGAGTGTTGCGCCTGACGCAGAGCGGATCTTACGAGAAGGTCTTCGAGGGTGCGATTACGCCCGCGACGCCGTGGCTGCGCTACGTGTATTCGAAATTCGATTTCACTTCGGTGAAGGAACCCGGCCTGTACGTGATCGAGTATGCGGATCAGCGCACGGCCCCGTTCCCGATTTCTCAGGACGTCTACGCCAAGATTTGGCAGGACAGCCTTGACCATCACATTGCGGAGCAGATGGATCACGTCGCAGTTCGCGAAGGATACCGCGTGTGGCATGGCGCTTCGCACCTGGATGATGGGCGTATGGCGCCGGTGGTCGGAGAGCAATTTGATGGCTGGAACCAAGCCACGGCGACGGATGGAAAGTACAAGGGCGGCGATCACATTCCTGGGATGAATGTCGGCGGATGGTATGACGCTGGGGATTTCGACCTCGAGGAGCCGGCGCAACTGAGCGTGATTCAAAGTCTGGCGCTGGCGTATCGCGAATTTCATCTCACCTACGACGAACTTACGGTAGATGAAACCGCGCGCGAGGTGGAGATGCACCGCCCCGATGGAGTGCCGGATACGGTGCAGCAAGTGAAGCACGGCGCGCTACTCATCCTCGCGCAGTTTCACAACATCGGCCACGCCATCCGAGGCACCCATGAGCCAGATCTGCGGCAGTACACGCAGTTGGGCGACGGCGCGTCGAAAACGGACGGTCGCATTTACGATCCGAGTCTCGGTCCGAAAGAAACAAAGGGTGATTATTCGGGCAGACCGGACGATCGTTGGATCTTCACTACCAACAACCCGTTTTTCCAGTGGAACGCTATCGCAGCACTGGCAGCAGCGGCGGATACACTGAAAGGCTGGGACGACGCGTTAGCGAAAGACTGCCTGGACACCGCGATCAAGGCTTGGAACGAGGAGAAAGCTCATCCAACGGAGAATTCGACGGGCGGCGGATTAGGCGGTGCGGCTCCGGCAGGTGCGCCGGGAGGTGGCGTGCTGGCCGCGTCGCAGGGCGCTATCGCTGGTTCTCAAGGCGCAGGGAACGCAACGACGACCGCGGGTGCTCCGACAAGCACCGGCTCGACTGCGCCACAGACAGCTCCCCCGGCAAATCCAGGCCGTGGAAGATCTGGTCCCGGGCTGGAGTGGGCCGCGGCGCTGGAATTGACCATCGCCACGAATGGTGCGGAGCCTTACAAGTCTCGGCTAAAAGAATTGCTCCCGCAGATGATCATGGCGCAACAGTTGGATATGCGGGGCTGGAGCGTGGTGAGAGCTTTGCCTTATCTGGGCGCCGGCGAAAAAGATCAAGTGCGCGAAGCGGTTAAGAAATATATGGCCGGTTTGGATGGACAGCTGGACGCTACGCCGTTTGGGGTACCACCGAGTCTTGGCGGTTGGGGCGGATCGGGCGCCGTGGTGGACATGGCCATCCGAATGTATTTTCTGCACAAGGCATTCCCGGACTTGGTCAGTCCCGACTACACACTTCGCGCGGTCAACTACATTCTCGGCACCCACCCGGTGTCCAGCACTTCGTATGTGGCTGGGGTGGGAACCGTATCGAAAACGATGACCTACAGCAATAACCGCGCGGACAATTCTTACATTCCGGGCGCCGTCATTCCTGGATACATCATCATCAAGCCGGATTTCCCGGAGTGTATCGATGACTTCGGATTTCTGTGGTTCGAGGATGAAGCCGTGGTGGCCGGATCGGCAAGCTGGGTGGTGGCGGGTAATGCGGCGCAAGCGATCATTCAGGAAGCGAAGTAGAGCCGGCGTTGAAAGCGCTTAGCGTCTTCGGGTGGCCCAGACTTTAGAAGGGAAAAAAGCGATCTCACCCGTTCATGACAGTCATCACTGGCAGCTCGCTTGAAAGCAGAGACTTTTGCTGAAGAACGGCATCACATGATTTTGAAATCGGTCGGCTACTCTGCTTGTGTGTGTGCCGGAATACACCTCGAAGGCATTCGCGATTCCATAATTGTCTAGCGCCTCGTGAAGCTTTGCGGTATCGACTCGCAAACCGTCCTGGTCACCTACATCGATCGAAATCGCGCGATACCGGCGGAAACCTCCGATGTACTGATCCATGAAAGCGAGCGGCGCGTTTGCAGCCCATTTCGCTAGGACGTCCGGCTGCGGCGCTCCTTCTTTCGAAGGCAGATCGAGATAGAGTGGAGGATTCTTTGGGTCGGGAGACCATGCGGCAGCCGATGCCAGCGTGGCGCGCGCAAAGAACTGCAGGCTTGCAGAGTCCGCAGGCGTTTTGACAGCTTCGAGACTTTTCGCGATTTCCGGGCTCACCGCTGGCCGAGGGGATAAGCAACACGGACTCATGATGTACAGACTGCCGAATACGTCCGAATGCTTCATGCCAATGCGCGTCGCTCCGTAACCTCCCATCGAGTGGCCAACGAGTCCGCGGCTCTGGCGATCTGGAATCGTGCGGTAATGCGCATCGATGTATGCGACGAGATCATGGGAGATAAACTGTTCGAAGTCGCCGGTAGTGACGGAACTCGAATACATGGAACCGTTGTGCAGGGTCTTCGAATCTGGCAGGACCACGATCATTTCTTTCGCGCCTTGCGCGAAGGCACCTTCGATCGTCTCGGGCACATGGATTTCGTGACTCCATTGTTCAGCGCCGATGGAGTAACCATGTAAGGCGTACACGACGGGATAGCGTCGAGATTTTTCTTGCGAATAGCTAGGTGGAAGGAAGACAAAGACGTCGCGATCAGTTGCGTCGCCTTCCAAATTACCCTCCAGTGCCGCTCCATGAACTTTGATGTGTTCTACGGTCACGGGCTTTGCACCGGCGACGGGCGGAGGCACATCTGTCTGCACTTGCGCGCCGAGTTGGGGAGAAAATCCGGCCGCAATCGCAATTAGAATGCCGCCGAACCATTTCGCGCTTGTCATCGAAGCCCTTTCTTGAAACAACGTCACTCTAGGAGTGCGACCAGCTTTACTGTTCGTCTCGATCTATGAAACGGGTAGTGTACATTCCAGCTTGGCGCTGGAGAATCTATCACGCATTTTCGAGATGGGCCCGAACACACTCGACATTCAACTAAAGTGCAGAACTGTCGCAAACCATTTCAAAGGCGATTTCCAACATGAAGGCACTCGTACTCAAGAAGCCCGGCGATGCGTCCGTAGAAACGATTCCTAGTCCTGTGGCTGCGCCTGGAGAATTATTATTGAGAGTGCGGATGGTCGGGTTCTGCGGAAGCGATCTGAACTCATTTCGCGGACGAAATCCACTCGTCACCTTTCCGCGGATCCTCGGACATGAAGTGTCGGCCACGGTTATCGAGGGAGATAGCTCGCTGCCCGCTGGAACAGATGTGGCGCTTTCTCCGTACACGAGTTGTGGCAGGTGCGCTTCGTGTCGGAGAGGCCGCCCGAACGCCTGCCAGTTCAACCAAACTCTTGGCGTACAACGGGACGGGGCGCTCGCAGAATTCGTCGCAATGCCTCGAGAGAAGTTGTATCCGGCAAAACTCACGAGGAAGGAGTTGTGCCTGGTCGAGCCGCTGACGGTGGGATTTCATGCTGTGGCGCGCGGCAGAGTAAAAGCAGACGACACCGTCGCTGTCTTGGGGTGCGGCGGGGTGGGGCTCGGAGCGGCCGCTGCTTCGAACGCACGCGGAGCTCGCACCATTTGCGTTGATATGGATGACGAGAAGCTCGTCGTCGCGCGTGCGGCGGGCGGTTCTGATGCGATTAACACCGCGAGGGAATCACTACACGATCGGCTTCAAGAACTGACAGACGGTCGGGGCCCGGACGTGATTGTCGAAGCAATCGGAACACCCCAAACCTTTCGAGCGGCTGTGGAAGAGGTCGCCTTCACTGGCAGGGTGGTGTACATCGGCTATGCCAAAGAACCGGTTACTTACGAAACGAGACTGTTTGTGCAAAAAGAGTTGGACATTCTCGGTTCGCGAAATGCGCTGCCGGAAGATTTTCGTGCGGTGATTCATCTTCTCGAAGAGAAAAAGTTTCCGGTCGACGAGGCTGTAAGTTTGTCGGTGCCGCTGGAAGAGGCGGCCGACGCGCTGCGATCGTGGAGCGAGAATCCGGCGAAATTCAAGAAGATCATGGTTTCTCTAGATTGACCTCAGGACTGGTCGTCTGCATCCATTGTGGCTCGGCGCCGCTGTGGTGGAACCCGAGCGTATGCGGACTGGTCTCCAGCCTCTGCACAACTCGCTTCCCGAAGCGAACACATTCAACGCGTCTTGTATGAATCTCCCGGCGCCAATCACGCAAGAGAGAAAACGGAACACGGATTTAAAAAGTGGTGACATACTGTTTGGCGCAAAGAGTAGTCTCTCAACCGCTCCCTTAAGGAATGGACTTTGCCATCTTCCAAGCCACGTTTTTTTCTCTTCGGTATCTTTGTTCTGGGAATCGTAGTTTTGCTGCCGGCCATATGGAATGAACCGATTGCCGCCAGACGGACGAGTTCGAAATCACCTGCCGCGTTACTTGAAGTCCAATATCCCAATCCCGATATTGGAGCCGATACTTTAGCGGCCCGCCAAAAAGCCCAGATGGACACGGTGAATCAGTTCAAGGTTTTTCACGACTTTCAATTCACGGACAAGCTCAAAGAGAGCGGAATCACCTTTGTCCACCACGCTGTCGACGACGCGACCAAAGGCTACCGGCCGGTTCACTACGACCACGGCAACGGCATCGCCGTTGCTGATGTCGATGGCGACGGCCTTTATGACATCTATTTCGTCAACCAGGTTGGAGGCAACGAGCTCTGGAAGAATCTGGGAGGCGGCAAGTTCAAAAACATTACCAGTGAGGCTGGAGTCGCCTTATCGGACCGCATCAGTGTTGCCGCGGCTTTCGCGGACATCGACAATGACGGCAACGAGGACCTGTTCGTTACCTCAGTTCGCGGCGGCAATGCGCTTTTCGAAAACGACGGCAGCGGCCACTTCAAAAACATCACCAAGGAAGCGGGACTAGATCTCGTCGCTCATTCCTCCGGCGCTCTTTTCTTCGACTACGACAATGACGGCCTTCTTGACCTGCTGGTCTGCAATGTCGGCCGGTACACCACCGACCAAAAGGGGCCGGACGGTGAGTACGCGGGACTTCAGGATGCCTTCGAGGGGCATCTTCATCCCGAGCGATTCGAGTATCCCGTGCTCTACAGGAACTTGGGCCACGAACGCTTCAAGGATGTTACGGCGGAGGTTGGGCTGCATCCCGCCGGCTGGTGCGGTGATGCTGCGTTTGCCGATTTGAACGGTGACGGACGACCTGACCTGTTTTTTCTGAACATGATGGGGAGTTCGCACTACTACGAGAATTCGGGTGGCAAGGAATTCATCGATAAGACCGCGCAAACCTTTCCGAAGACGCCTTTTGGCGCCATGGGAATCGTTTTCTTTGACTACGACAACGATGGCCGGCCGGATCTCTTCATCACCGACATGCACTCGGACATGTTTAAGGAAGTCGGGCCAGAGGCGGAGAAGCTCAAAGCCACGTCCCACCCGCCACAAGGCTGGCTGGGCGCGCCTGCGAACAAACTTATCTTTGGCAATGCCCTCTACCACAACTTGGGTGACGGCAAGTTCGACGAAGTCTCGGACCGCCTGGGGGTTGAGAACTACTGGCCGTGGGGACCCAGCGTCGGCGATCTCAACGCCGATGGATGGCGAGACGTCTTCATTCCTTCAGGCATGGGCTATCCTTTCCGCTACGGCATCAATTCGCTCATGCTCAATAATCGCGGCGAGAAATTCCTGGACGCAGAATTCATACTGGGCGTTGAGCCGCGGCGCGACGGCCGCACACACACGCCCTGGTTCGAGCTCGATTGCTCACAGAAAGTGCCTGAGAGCGTGATTGTCCACATGAAGGGATCGGATCCGTGCAAGGGGCGTTCGGGGAAAATCGTCGTGTCCGCCTCGCTCTCCAGCCGCTCGGCTGCGATCTTTGACGTCGATAACGACGGCGCCCTGGACATCGTTACAAATGACTTCAACGCCCCGCCGCAGTTTCTCATCAGCAACCTCGCGCAGCACAAAGCGATTCACTGGCTGAAGGTTGTACCGATCGGAACGAAGTCAAATCGTAACGGCCTCGGCGCCACGGTACGCGTTTATGCCGGTGGAACTACGTATTCACAGTACAACGACGGCAAATCCGGATACTTGTCGCAGAGCGTTCTCCCACTATATTTTGGCTTGGGTGATGCGGAAAAAATCGATCGGGTCGAAGTCGATTGGCCATCCGGCCGTAAGCAGGTCGTCACGCAAGGCGTCCGCGTGAACCAGACTCTCCAAATAACGGAGCCGAACTAGCGGGCCTGAACGCCGTGTGCCACACCCTTCAATCTTGAGGCCGCGGCAGGTGAAGCGCACACGTGGGCTTCCAGTTCCAGTTTTCTTTTTCGATTTTTCGGTCTGCTACCAGGTGTTGTAGGCGGTACCGTCGGTGCGCGAAACTGCCGTGGAGCTCGAGTGCACGTCGACGATTCCGTTGTTCGTTTGATCTGGACTCATCACCAGATCGCCGTAATCGGTATGCCAATCCTTCTGGTGGGTCATGGGATCGGTGGGAACCTCGCGCAAATAGGGAGCCTGCGGGTTCGCCAGATCATCGAGCGATTGCGGTGCGGCTTCTTTGTCCAGCGTGTAGTTGTCGATCGCTTGCCGCATGACCGCCAGATCCGTCTTCAGCGTCGCTTCCTTCGCGCGCTGTACCGATATGTCGTAGCGAGCCGCCGCGATGCCGATCAAAATAAAGATGATCGTAATCACGATCATCAACTCGATCAGGGTAAAGCCGCTGCCGCGTCGGGCGCTGCCGCAAACATAACGCGTTGAGCGCCGGCCGCGCGCCGCTCTCCGAATCTCCGTCAAAATTCCCGTCATGCCTCACCTTCAATTTCAAGCAAGCTCAAGCTCAAAATCTTCGCGAAACTCGCCTCACCACTCCGAATACTTCGTCCCATCGCTCGCCGTGCCCTGTGATTTCGAGTGTACGTCAAACACATTCTTGCCACCCCAACTCGTTGAATCGGGGTCGTCCTGAACGGCAAGTAGGTTCCAGTCCGACTGGCCGGTCATCGGATCCTTCGGAATCTTGCGCAAAAATCGAATCTTGCGATCGTTGCCGGCGCCGAGCTGCACGCCTTTCACCAGCGTTTCCAGGTCGGGTGGATAGCCCTCGCTGCCAACTTCAATGCGAATCAAATTGCGATCCGCCAAATCTTTGTAGCGATCGATCGCATCGCGCATCTGGCGCAGGTCGTAGTGCAGCTCCGCCTCGCGCTTGTGCACGATGGTGTACCGCATGATCGGCATCGCCGCCGAAGTCAGAACGAGCAGGATCGAGCAAGCGATGATCAACTCGATCAGCGTCATGCCCGCCGCCGCGCCGCCACGCACTGCGCGACGCCGCGGCGCCCAACGCCGCTCGCGAGAACAATCGCAGTCGGGATGTTTTGCTGTGTCGCTCATGAATCTTGCCGACATCGTTCGATCGCCAACACTCTCGATCAAAGTCAAAGTCGAGTGGCCTGGCAACTCAGGCCACCCTTCATTCTATAAATTGGACTAGGGCTGTACCTGCAGCGTCGCTTCGCTGGTGACCAGCGGAATCGGCTTTTGCTGCGAGTCTTTCGCATTCACCTGCACGATCGACAGGTTCGAATTTCCGGGAGCAATCGCCTTCACGACGATGCCCATGATCGTCCCGGTGCCGCTGACGCCCGCCGTGTTCGGCTGCCGCGTCGCGGAAATAATCGCCTGACCGCGTGTCGGATCGACTCGTTGCACGATCGCGATTTCCTGATTGCCGCCTTGCAGGAATCCACCGTGCTGCACTTCTTCCACGCTGATCACCGCGGGGTTGTATTGCAGCAGGAAGGGAACCGAGAAGAGATCGTTGACGTTGTCTACGACCACCCCGATCGTCGCCTTCTCGCCGACCTTCAGCGTCGTGTTGCGCGGTTCAAAACGCATCTGCGCCGACTGCGCGCCCTGCGCCGGTGCCGCTGTCGCCGGTGCTGCAGCCGTAGCCGGATTCGCCGCGACTCCAGCAATTGGAGCCGCCCCCTCCGTTTGCGGCGCACGCACTTCCGTGTCGCGTCTGACCTGCACGATCGATTCCGAGCCCGTGTACAACGGCCGCAGGTTCGCCTTCGTCCATTCCGGCATGCGCACTATCTTCGGCGTCAAAATAATCAGAATCTCGTCGTCTTCGTAGCTCTTCGTATCTTCCGCAAACAAATATCGCAACAGCGGCACGTTGCCGAGTCCCGGCCAACCGTTGTTGCTCTTCGTATCGGTCTTTTCCACCAACCCGCCCAAAATGTTGGCTTCGCCTTCCTTCAAGCGAATTTCATGGTCGATCTTTCTCTGCGAAATGATCGGCTGCTGAATGCCGCCGATGTTCGTCTGCCCCGTGACCGACGAAACTTCCACGCTCACCTTCAGGCTGACTTCGTGGTTCGGGTGCACGCGCGGCGTAATATCCACGTTCACGCCGACGTCGATGTATTGGAACTGCGTGTTGACCAACGGGTTCACGAAGCCTGTGCCCGCCGTGGAGCCCACGCCGACGCCCGCCTGGAAGCTGCCCGTCGCGACCGGCACGCGATCACCGATTCTCAGCTTCGCCGGCTGCCCATCGACCGATCGCACTTCCGGATTCTGAATGATCTTCGTCGTCGAATCGTTCATCAGCGCGTTTGCGGTAAAGCTCGGCAGCGTCACGCTATAGTTCGATCCGTTCAGGTGAGTCAAATTCTGCAGCGTCAAAATATTCGTTGTCGTGGAACTCGTCCCGGTCGTATTCGTCCCGCTGTTCGTAGTCGTTGTTGTCGTTCCCGGCGGCACTACGCCGATCGACGCCGACTGTCCGGGCAAAATGCCCAGGTTGCGCATCTTGTCCAGGCGCGCTTCCAGCACCTGCACCTGAATCACCACCTCCGGCCGCGCCTTGTCGATGTCGTTGATCATCTTCTCGGCAATCGCCAGCTTGTCTGGCGTGTCGCGAATAATGATCGCGTTCTGCGCGTTCAATTGTTGCAGCCGCTTCAGGTCGAGCAACTGGCGCAAACCGGTTACGATTTCCGTCAGGTCCTGCGCCTGCACTGTATTCGACAGATAGAAAGTCCTTACGATCTGCTCTTCATAGTCACGGCGCTTCTGCGGCTGATCCGGAATCACGAAAATAATGTTTTCGGTCACCGGCTTCCAGAACGCCTTGCTCTCCATCGACACGATGTCCAGCGCCTGTTGCAGGGTCACGTTGGTCAGATCGACGGGGATGCGCCGGGCAGGGAAGTCTGCGTCGTAAACAATCGTCAGGCCCGCCAGCTTGCCGATTGTGTCGAACACGATCTTCGCGTCATTCACCATGTGCAAGCTGATCGGCGCGCGAGACAGCGGCCTGATCTCGGGTGGCATCGAGGCCAGTACAGGCGTCGAGGCTTCCGCAGCCGCCGCCGCCGCGGCATCAGCCGCAGCCGCCTTGTGCTCCACCTCGGCGATCATGTCCGAAGTCTTGCGGATTTCTTGGTCCGCCATCGAACTCGACGGGTCCATTGCCGCCGCTCGCTGAAATTCGCCCAGCGCAGCCGGCAAGTTGCCTTGCTCGCGAAGCTTTACACCCTGCTTGATGTGAAACGCACCAGCCTCGAACCGCGCTTGATTGAATTTGATCTGATACTCGGCGTTCTCGGGCTGCTCTTTGAGCGCCTTTTGATAGAAGTCGTACGCCGCGTCGTAATCCTGGAGGTTCTCGGCCTTGCGCCCTTGCTGATAATCAGGCTTGCCCTTTGGACAGCCGGCGGCCAATATCCCCACACCCGCGCACAAAATGATCTTGGTCCATCCTCGCATGTACTCTCCGTGGCTCGGGCTCGAATCGATGCAACTCTAGCACCGGGTTAGAGGGGGGACAAGCAACCGAAGGTTGGCTGTCTTGCATACATAACCCCCGTGCGTCTAACATTTAATTCTATCGTCACACAGGATTTACAGGATGCCGAAGCCCGTACCCGTTGCTCAAAAACAACCCGGTAAGCAGACCCCCAAGGGGAAGGACGCGCAAAAGGAAACTGTCGTCGCCCAGAATCGGGCTGCTTCCTACAATTACCATTTGCTCGACAAAGTCGAGGCCGGCTTGGTCCTCCATGGTACCGAAGTTAAGGCCTTACGGGAAGGCAAAGCCAACATCCGCGACGCCTATATCGACTTCCGGCCCACCGGCCCTTGGCTGGTCAATGCCCACATTGCCCAGTACATGCCCGGTGGCCCCTGGAACCACGAGCCCCTGGGCTCCCGTAAGCTGTTGCTGCACAAGAACGAAATCAATAAGTTTGCGGGTCGCGTCGAGGCCAAAGGTTTAACCGTCATCCCTCTGCGGATATACTTCCGAGACGGCATCGCGAAATGCGAAATTGCCCTGGCCCAAGGTAAGAAGACCTGGGACCGCCGTCAGGACGAGCGCACCAAAGAAGCTCGCCGCGAAGCGGACCAAGCTATGTATCGCAACCGGAGGCGATAAAAACTCAATCATGCAGATCAAGATCGACACCACCCCCTATGCCAATCTGGAGACCGACGCCATCGTCTCCTACGTTTTCGACGAAACTGATCCCATCCAAGGTACTCTCGCCGATATTGACAAGTCCGCCAACGGCCTCCTCAAAAAGCTGGCGACCGGCGCTGAATTCTCCGGTAAGCCCTTGGAAATGACCCTGATCCACGCGCCAGCGGGCCTCAAGGCCGCCCGCCTGTTGCTGGTCGGTGCAGGGAAGCGCGACAAGTTCGACGTTGCCACGCTCCGCAAGATCGCTGGCGCCGCCACCCGCTATCTGAAGTCCCGCTCGATCAAGAAGTTTGGCTTCCTCGTTCGCGAGAACGATCTCAGTGACAACACTGCGCAGGCCGTCGCCGAAGGCGCCATCACCGCCGATTTCGAGACCGACAAGTACAAGTCCGACAAAAAGGCCGGCAAAGACATCGAGTCGATCGCCATCCTCGGCTACTCCGATTCCAACAAATCCACCGGTGAAAAAGGCCTCGCGAAGGGCCAGATCATCGCTGAATCCCAGAACTTCGCGCGCGACCTCATCAACGAGCCTTCCAATAAGCTCACCCCGAAAATCCTCGCTGACAAAGCCGCAGCCATGGCCAAAGAAGCCGGCCTCGCCGTTGACATCCTCGACGAAAAGAAAATCGCCGACCTCAAGATGGGCGCTCTCCTCGGCGTCTCGCAGGGCGGTCCCGAGCCTCCGCGCATGATCGTCATCACTTACACCCCCGCGGGCGGAGCCAAAGCGGGCGCTCCCGTCATCGGCCTGGTCGGCAAAGCCGTCACCTTCGATACCGGCGGCGTCTCGATCAAGCCCGCCGATGGCATGGAGAAAATGAAGTACGACATGGCTGGCGGCGCCACGATGATCGGTGCGATGCGCGCTCTCGCCGCGCTCAAGCCCAGCGTGAAAGTAATCTGCGTCGTCCCAGCCACCGAAAACGTGGTCGGCGGCCGCGCACAAAAGCCTGGCGACATCCAGACGGCTATGTCGGGGAAAACCATCGAAGTCCTGAACACCGACGCCGAAGGCCGACTCATCCTCGCCGATGGCGTCCACTACGCCAAGCAGCTTGGCGCCACGCATCTCGTCGACGCCGCAACGCTCACCGGCGCCATTGTTGTCGCACTCGCTAGCATCCACGTCGGTGTTTTCTCCGGCGCCGATCAGGCCTGGACCGACAAGCTCCTCGCCTCCGCCAAAGCCGTCGGCGAAAAAATGTGGCAGATGCCGATGGACGACGAGTACCGCGAATTCATCAAGGGCAGCTTCGCCGACATCCAGAACATCGGCAGCGGAAAAGGCGGCGGCAGCATCACCGGCGCTTGGTTCATCCGCGAATTCGCTGGCGACACCCCCTGGATCCACCTCGACATCGCAGGCACCGCCTGGAACGACGACGCCAAGCCCTGGCTCGCCAAGGGTCCTACGGGCATCGCCCTCCGCACCCTGGTCAACCTGGTGATGTCCCAGTCGTAGACTGCTCGGTAGCGCCGGCATCTTGACGGCATTTATCTCGTCGTGGGGACACGCTTTCAGCGTGTCCTCGACCCTCGATCATTCGAATCAATTCGCGAAAAAAATTTTCCGGGAAATAAACTCCACCCCTCCTACAACTTGATCCAAATCAGTCGCGTTCGAAGGAATTTCGCGCATTTCGCGTGTGCTATGCTCGCTGCGTAGAAAACTACGCGCGGAAATAGCGCGCAGCTTGCCCACCGTCTCTCGTTTTTCGCTTTCAACTTCAATTGTTCAAAATCTTCATCTCGCTTTTAGAACGCCGTAAACGCTTTAGAATCCGCACTTGCAATGTATATGAAAACAAACGGTTTCAAGTCGAGCAGATTGCGCACTTACGCGAAACCTGGGGGGAGGGTTATGCGGCGCGACCGCTGCCGACCGGCGTGTGAGTGTAGGGGCGCAGCACGCTGCGCCCCATGTCCGCACGATCGCCGCGTCTTGAGCGCGCTGTCCTAATCCGCGCCGTCCGCCCTGAACATTTCCCCTTGACATCCCCACCCTTTCCCCTATCCTATGCATAGCAATCCGAGGTATCCATGAATTTCAAAGGCACCCTCCCCACCCTGATCCTCGAGTCCCTCGCCCAGGGCCCATCCCACGGCTACGCCATCGCCCAATCCATAAAGTCCCGCTCCAAGGGCGTCCTCGACTTCAAAGAAGGCACTCTCTACCCTGCGCTCCACAAGCTCGAAACCGCCGGCCACGTGGAATCCTACGAAGGCTCCGAAAACAATCGCCCGCGCCGCTACTACCGCATCACCAAATCCGGCCGCACATTGCTCGCGAAAGATCGCGCCGAATGGCGCGCGCTTTCCGGAGCTGTTACCGTCATCTTGGGGGAGGCATAGCATGACCGCTCTCGATACCTGGCTCGCCCGCGCGACGCGTCAACTCTCCGCCGATTCCGCCGCGCAAGTCCGCGCCGAAATCGCCCAACACTACGAATGCGCGCGCGAAGATGCTTTGGCCTCGGGTGCTGCCCCCGACGACGCCGATCGCACTGCTGTTGCCACGCTCGGCGATCCAAAATCCGCAAACCGCCAATACCGCGAAGCTCTTCTCACGCGCTCCGAAGCGAAACTGCTCCGCAGCAGCGCCTGCGAAGCCCGCTTTTTCAGTGCGACTCCGCTCCGCAAGCGTCTCCTCGTCATCATTCCCGCTGTAGCCGCTGCATGCGCTGCTGCGGCCTACGCGATCGTAACAATCACCGCGCCGTTCACCATTCCATTCACCGCCACCGCCAGTGCCAACGCCACCGCCTCGTTCATCTCACGCGTCGCCGCAGTCGCCGCGATTCTCACCGCCGTCGTTTTCGCCGTCCCGCTTCTCCCGATATACACGCCTGCGCGAGCCCGCATCTACCGCGCCGCAAAATGGCTCACCGTTATCTCGCTCTCACTCATTCTTTGGGACCGCGCTCATTTCCTTGAATGGTCCTGGCTAGTCCTCAACTGTTTTTCATTCGTCGTCTGGACCGAAGCTAAGCGCATGTCCCTCCGTCGCAAAATCCCCGCCCCCAACTGGCCCAAGCACCTCTACCTGTAAATCTGCCACGGCCAGATGGAGTGCGCCGCTTTCAGCGCCGCCTATAAGGTTCCAACAGCCCCGGCACAATGTCCGCCCCGCAACCAACGGTGTCATCCTGAGGCGTCCGAAGGACGCCGAAGGATCTCAGCCGCATCCTCACTAAAAGACAAAACGGCGAGCCCAAATCGCTCGCCGCGCATTCCGTCTCCGAAATCGTTACCTCATTACTTCATTGCTTCATTACTTCGCATCTCCCGTCGATCACATCTTCTCCGGCGCCTCAATCCCCAACAACTCCAGCACCCTTACCAACTCCCGCTCCACCACTTCCGTCATCTCGAGCAAAAACGCCCGCTTCTCCGCATCGCCTTCCGACAAAATATGATGCTTGTGATAAAAATTGTTAAATCCCTGCGCCAGCTGAAACGCATACTTCGCCAAAAACGCCGGCTCCTGCGCCGAGATTGCAGCATCCACCGCCGAGTCCAGCGAGCCCACCGCCAGCAGCAGCTCCCACATCACCGCGCCATCCGCGCCGCCCAAAAATTTCGCAGCCGATTCCGCAGTCACCGCTGCGCGCTTGCCATCGGACTCCGCCGCCTCCGCGCCCTTGCGTCGAATCCCACGGATCCGCACCACCGCATACTGGCAATACGGCCCCGTCTCTCCCTCAAAACTCAGCGCATCCTTGAAATCGAACGCAATAATCGCCCCGCGCGTAAACTTCATCAAAAAGAATCGCAGCGCCCCGATCGCGATCGCATGCGCTGTCCGTATCCGCTCCGCATCGTCCATGTTCGGATGCCGCTCCATCACTTCCGCCAGCGCCGCGCCTTCCAGCTTGTCGATCAGATCGTCCGCTTTGACGCCCTGTCCCTTCCGTCCGCTGACCTCGACGTACGGCCTCTTCGCCTCTTCTTCCGTTAGCTCGTAGCCCAGTTCCTGCGCGCACCGCGGCGTCAACACCACGCGTTCGTACGACAAATGAATCGAGTGATCCGCCTCCTTCTCATGTCCCAGCGCTCTCAGCCCGGCCGCCACAACCGCCTGCGGATAAGCCTGCCGCGAATCGATCACATTGAAGACCGCCACCGCCGGATCGCCAAAGTGCGGCGCATCCGCCTCACCCTTCATCGACGTCGTTGCCCAAACTGTTTCGCCTTCCGCAGCGTTCTTCCATCGCGCATATCGGAAATCCTTGCCCAACAAACCGAACTTCCAAAGCTGATACGCAATATCTTTCCCGACGTACGTCACCGTCCCATTCGACCGCACAATAATCTTGTCCTGCGAATTCTCCTCGTCGTCGTTCCTCTCTGCGGTCTCTGTGTCCTCTGTGGTAGATCCTTCTTTCTCATCCTTCCAAGGCATCACCCAGCAGCCCGCCATCTTCCCGACTTCCGCCTTATAAATCGCCTTCGCCTCTTTCAACTTCTCAAACGCCGCATCCCAAAAATGCAAATGCAGAATCTCGCTCTCACGCGCCAGCAAGTCGTACGCGACACCAAGCCGCGCCATCGTCCGTAGATGAAATCCCACGATCGAATCCGCCACCGTCTCCGCGACCTCGGCCTCTTCGCCGCGCCCCTCTTCGATCGCCCTTAAAGTCGCCCCGCGCAGCGCCGCCGCCCGCGCTTTATCCTCCGCAAAAAAGTTCGTCGCCGTCGCGTACAAATCCCAGCAGAAATAATCGAATCGCGGCTCCATCGCCATCATCTTCACGCTCACCGGAGTCCGCTTCTCCATCTCCAGAAAGCCGATGACAACATCCGCCACCTGCACGCCCGTGTTGTCGATGTAGTTCTGCACCTGCACATCGTGCCCGGCCGCCCTCAGCGTCCGCGCCATCGTGTCGCCCAGCACCGCGTTCCGCACATGCCCAATGTGCGCCGCCTTATTCGGATTGATCGAAGTATGTTCGACGATAATCTTTCCCGCCGGAATCTTCCCCCCGCCCAACTCCGCCTTCCGCTGCGCCCCTGCTCCGCCCTCTGTGTTCTCTCCGCCCTCTGCGGTTAATTCTTTGCCCTGCGCTTTGTGGGTCGCACCTTCAGGTGCGACATTGCTACCTGAATAGGGAAGGGGCTTCAGCCCCTGACTGCTGCCGACCTCATTCCAAAATCCGCCCCGATCAAAATACGCATTCAAATACCCGCCGCCCGCCACCTCGACGCGCGCAATCCCCGGCACCTTCCCAAACGAATTCGCAATCTCCTGCGCAATCATCCGCGGCGCCTTCTTCAATCTCTTCGCCAACTCAAAACACACCGGCGAAGCCGCCTCCCCCATCTCAATCTTCGGCGGCCGTTCCAACACCACCGCCAGCTCCACCCCGTACTTCTCCCGGATGTGCGAAGCCAGCCCCGCCCGCAGCCTCTCAACCAATGTCAAATACACGCGGCCTCACCCTCTACCATCAACCCCACCCAAAATCACCCCAGTATAAATCACCATTCAAACCCAATTAGGTCATCCCTATCGCGGGTTGTCATCCCCGCGGGCCCTCTCGCCGTTTACCTTGAGCTGCGAAGGCGATCCCTGCCGGCGTTATCGATTGCGTTCCATCGCTCCGAACCTGCGAAGGTTTGACACCCCAAACCGCCGCCGATAGTATCAATCTGCACCCGTCGCAGACACATTTTCCTGATTCCCGTCCTTGCGCACCGTGCTCGGCCACCATGAATCTCGCCTATTTCGATTGTTTTTCAGGCATTAGCGGCGACATGACGCTCGGCGCCCTCCTCGACGCCGGCTGCGACCTCGCGCGCCTCCGCGCCGACCTCCAATCGCTTCAGGTCCCCGGCTGGGAGATCACCGCCGAAAAAGTCTGGAAAAATGGCATGGCCGCCACCTACGCCAAAGTCAAAACCGAGGACCAGAAGAAACATCGCAGCCTGACCGACATTCTCGAAATTCTTAAAAATTCCAAGCTCGACGATCAGGTCCGCGACCGCGCCACCTTGATCTTCCAGAGGTTAGGCGAAGCCGAGTCCCGCGTTCATGACGTGCCGTTGGATAAGATCCACTTCCACGAAGTCGGCGCCGTGGACGCCATCATCGACATCGTCGGCGCTTGCATCGGCTTCCATCAACTCGGCATCGACAAATTCGCGTGCTCGCCTCTCAACGTCGGGGGCGGCACCGCAAAAATGGCGCACGGCGTTTTGCCCGTTCCTGCTCCTGCGACCGCAACCTTATTGAAAGGGAAGCCGACCTACTCCAACGGCGTCCAGCGCGAACTCGTCACGCCCACCGGCGCCGCGATTGTCGCCACACTCTGCGACCACTTCGGCCCACAGCCTCCAATGACCGTCTCCGCGATCGGCTATGGCGCAGGCACCGCCGACCTCGAAGGCCAGCCCAACGTCGTCCGCATCATGATCGGCCAACCCGCCGAAAAACTCGTCGCCGGCTTCGACGACGAAATCTCCGTGATCGAAGCCAATCTTGACGACATGAACCCGCAGATCTACGGCTACTTCCTCGAAAAAGCTTTGGCCGCGGGGGCGCTCGACGTCTACACCACGCCGGTGCAGATGAAAAAGAATCGCCCCGGCACGCTGCTGACCGTCCTCTGCAAACCGCAAGACGCCAGCTCGCTCACCACATTGATCTTCGCGGAGACAACCACCTTCGGCGTGCGCACCACCACCGCGCATCGGCGCATCCTCCCGCGCGAACACGTCAGCGTGTCCACGACTTTCGGCGACGTGCGTATAAAACTTTCTCGCATCAACGGCCGCATCCAGCATGCCGCTCCTGAATTCGACGACTGCCGCAAACTCGCCGTGGAGAAAAACGTCCCGCTGCAACAAGTCATCACCGAAGCCCTCCGCCGCTACCAGGAAGGGCACTGAGAGTCGCCCGAAACGAAAAACATGCCGCCAACGAAAAAATATTACCTAACGACTCCGATCTACTACACCAACGGCCTCCCGCACATCGGCCACACGTATTCCACGATCGTGTGCGACGCCATTCGCCGCTACAAGCGCATGCTCGGTTATGAAGTCATCCTCACCACCGGCACCGACGAGCACGGCGTCAACGTTGAGCGCAGCGCCAAAAAAGCCGGCATGCCCGAATCCGAATTCGTCGCAAAAATGGCTGCCGAATGGAAAGCGCTCTGGGACGAACTCGGCCTGCAGGGCGACGAATTCATCCGCACCACGGAAGTTCGCCACGCCCGCACCGTGCAATGGCTCTTTAAACTGTGCCGCGAAAACGGCTACATCTATCCCGGCCACTACACCGGCCAGTACTGCATTTTCGACAACTCGTACGTTGACGTGAAGCCCGGCGAGCCTTGCCCCGAATGTGGCCGCCCGACCGAAACTGTCACTGAAGACAACTATTTCTTCAAGCTCTCCGCGTTTCAGAACGTCCTGCTCGATTTCTACAAAAAGAACCCAGACTTCATTCAGCCCGAAGCGCGCCGGAATGAAGTCCTCGCGTTCGTCGAAGGCGGCCTGCGCGATCTCAGCATCACGCGCACTTCGATCCGCTGGGGAATTCCCGTTCCCGGCGAGGAGCCTCACGTCTTTTATGTTTGGTTCGACGCCCTCACGGCCTACCTCAGCGCCGTCGGCGGCCCCGAATTCGAGCGCCGCGGCTTCTGGCCCGCCGATCTGCATCTCGTCGGCAAGGAAATCATTCGCTTCCACGCGGTCTACTGGCCCGCGTTCCTGATGGCTGCGCAGCTTCCGCTGCCCAAACAAATCTGGGCACACGGCTGGCTCTTGATGGACAGCGCCAAGATGAGCAAGAGTCTCGGCAACGTCGTAAAGCCGCGTCCGATCGTTCACGTCCTCGGTCTCGACGCATTGCGCTATTACTTGCTCCGCGAAACCGTCTTCGGCGCCGACGGCAACTTCAGCTATGACGCGCTCGTCCAGCGTTACAACTCCGATCTCGCCAACGGTCTCGGCAATCTCGCCAGCCGCACCGCCGCGATGATCACGAAAGATTGCGGCGGAAAAATCCCCCGCGTCAACGATCTAAAACCGCAAGACCAAGTGCTCGCGCAACTCGCACAAAAAACGATCAGCGAAGTTCTCGAGCAATACAACGCGCTTGGCTTCTCCAAAGCGCTGGAACAAATCTGGGCGCTGATTTCCGCGGCGGATAAATACCTGACCACCGAACAACCATGGGCGCTCAAGGAAGCCGATAAAGAACGTCGTGATGCGATTCTTGCGACGACCGCCGAAGTCCTGCGCATCGTCACTGCCCTCGCGTATCCCGTTCTGCCCGAAAGCACGGTGAAAGTTTGGGCGTTACTCGGCCAGCAGACGCCGCTCGGCACCGTAAATCTCGAAAGTCTCAGCTGGGGCCAACTCAGGCCCGGCACGCAACTCGGCACGTCTCAACCGTTATTCCCCCGCATCGACAAAGCGGAAGCCATAGAGAGGATGGAAGCCATGGAGAACGAAGCACAGAACGCGCCGCCGCCAACCGCAGCGGCAACACCCGCAGCCGCACCTGCTAGCGCCGCGGGAGCAGCACCCGCACCAGAAGGCGTGCAGCGCATCGGCATCGAAGATTTCGCCAAAGTCGAAATGCGCGTCGGCCAGATCAAAACCGCCGAGCGCATCGTCGGCGCCGACAAATTGCTCAAGCTCACCGTAGACATCGGCACCGAAATCCGCCAGATCTGTGCCGGCATCGCGCAATTCTATGAGCCCGAAAAATTGATCGACCGCAAGGTGGTCGTTGTCACCAACCTCGCCCCGCGCAAACTACGCGGCGTCGAATCCAACGGCATGATCGTCGCCGCCAGCATCGGCCCCGAAGGCCGCCCCGTCCTCGCCGGCTTCGCCGAAGACGTAGAAGTCGGCGCCCGCCTGAAGTAGCACAGGGGCGCTGAAGGTGGCACAGACACTTTTGTCTGTGCTCTTGGATTTTTTTCAATTGGCTCACAAACCACACAGGCAGGAGTGCCTGTGCCACAGACGGAACCATGCAACTGATTGATTCACACGCGCACGTTGATTTGCCGCAATTTGCGGACGATCGCGACGCCATGTTCGATCGCGCTCGCGCCGCTGGCGTCGAACACATCCTCGCCATCGGCACCGGCCAGCCCGAAAAACTCGACCTTGCCATCGAGTTCGCCGACAAGTACGACTGGATCTTCGCCAGCATCGGCATCCACCCGCACGAGTCGCAGCAAGCTACGCCGAAACATCTCAGCACGCTTGCGGAGCTTGCCAAACATCCGAAGGTGCTCGCCTGGGGAGAGATTGGCCTCGACTATTTCTACGACTACCCGCGCGACGTGCAAGACAAAGTCTTCCGTGACCAAATGTCCCGCGCCGCCGCAGCCAAGCTCCCGATCATCATCCATTGCCGCGACGCCTGGCCCGACACGCTCAACGTCCTCGAAGAAGCCTGGAAGCCCACCGGCCTCGGCGGCATCCTCCACTGCTTCACCAGCACGATCGAAGACGCCCAGCGCGGCCTCGACATGGGCTTCCTGATCTCGTTCGCAGGCAATTCAACCTATCCAAAAGCATCGAACATTCGCGAAGTTGCGAAGGCTTTGCCGCTCGAGAAAATGCTGATCGAAACAGATTCTCCGTTCCTGGCGCCGCAGCGATATCGCGGCAAGCGCAACGAACCTGCCTATGTTGCCGAAGTAGCAAAGGCGATTGCATCTGTGAGAAACTTGGGCGCAGAAGAAGTAGCCGCAGCAACTGCCTCAAATTTTCGCCGCTTCTTCAAGCTGGACACGAAGCCGCAAACGGCTTCGTGACGCACAGGGACTTGGCCTTGACGGAGCCTCGCATCGCGCATTTCACCGCCGCCAGGGCCGTTCGACAGGGTGAATTTGGTTGACGGGTTCGTAATCGCACAGGATACTGTGCGGTCCCTTGAATCGGTGTTTCGGGACTGACGTTCGCAACACGAAGTGCGTCAGGGCGTTGCGACTGAAAGGTTTATGCAGGCAGGGAGGAAAGCCATCGCGCTGCTCACAGCCAGGGAGATTTTCGATCTCGTTCGAGACGATCTCGTCCTTGTGGAAGAAGAACTGACGCGACAAGCCGCGACCGCTTTTCTGCCGGTTTCCGAAATTACGAGCTACCTCCTCGGCGGAGGAGGCAAGCGTCTTCGCCCCGCGCTGCTGCTGCTGTCCGCGCGCTATGCTGGTCACCGCGGACCATCCGCCATCAAGCTCGCCGCGGTCGTCGAACTTCTTCACAGCGCGACTCTGATTCACGACGACGTAATCGACGGCGCCGACACGCGCCGAGGCCGTCCATCCGCGAATTCGCGTTGGGGCAATCATCGCAGCGTTCTCGCCGGCGACTGGCTCTACATGCAGTCGTTTCAGATGGCGCTCGAAGAGCGAAATTTCCGCATCCTCGATGTCCTGATCGACCTGACCCAAAAAATGGTCGAAGGCGAACTTTTGCAGCTCGCGAAAATCGGCCGCATGGATATTACCGAAGAAGACGCGCTGCAACTTGCGACCTACAAGACCGCGTGTCTCTTCAGCGGCTGCGCGCGCCTCGGCGCCGTTCTCGGTGCCGCCGATGATACAGACGAACTCGCGCTCGCCGAATACGGCCGCTATGCTGGGCTGGCGTTTCAGTTGGTTGACGATCTTCTCGATTTCACCGCCTCCGCACAGCAGTTGGGCAAACCCGTTCTCAGCGATCTGAAAGAAGGCAAAGTCACATTACCTTTGATCTACGCGATGGAAAACGGGCATCGCCACGCGCGTGAATTAGTCGCTCGTGTTTTGGAAGAAAAAGAGTTCGATTCCGTGAAGCCGGAAACTCTGGTCGCGCTCGTTCGCGAGTCCGGCGCTCTCGATCGCGTGCGTTCGCTCGCGCATGACTACGCGCGCCGCGCCAAAGCGAGCCTGAATGGCAGCAATTCCGAATACGCTCGCGCGCTGATGACGGTGCCCGACTTCATCCTCGAGCGCGAAAACTAGGCGTTAGCATCCGCCTATGTAACTCAGGAAGTCCGCATGCTCCCGTTCAAGCTCATCTACCATCCGCGTTACGATCTCAACCTCGGCGCGCACGTTTTCCCCTCGCAAAAATTCCGGCTGATCGCGGAGACTTTGCTCGCAGAAAAAATTGCGACACCTCAGGACTTTCTTGAGCCAAAGCCGGCCAGCGACGAAGACTTGTTGCGCGTTCACACTCCGGCGTGGGCTGAAAAACTCAGGACCGGGACGCTGACTCCGTATGAAGTCGCGAAGCTGGAAGTGCCGTACTCGCCGGAGCTGCGCGATGCCGTTTGGCTCGCCGCCGGTGGGACGATTCTCGCGGCGCAGTCGGCGCTGCGCGATGGATTCGGCTGCAACATCGGCGGGGGCTTCCACCACGCTCACGCAAATCATGGCGAAGGATTTTGCGCCATCCACGATGTCGCCGTTGCGATTCGCCGCATGCAGGCGGACGGCGCGATTCTCAAGGCGATGGTGATTGATACCGATGTGCACCACGGCAACGGAACCGCCGCGATTTTCGGCGAAGACGAAAGCGTCTTCACGCTTTCGATCCATCAGCTCAACAACTATCCGCCGTATAAGCCGCCATCAAATTTGGATTTGAATATGTGGGATCGCGCCGATGACGAAGAATATCTCGACGAACTGATCCCTGCCGTGCAGAAATCGATCGGCGAATTTCTGCCCGACATGGTTTTCTACGTCGGCGGCGCCGATCCGTTTTGCGAAGACCAACTCGGTGGTCTGTCACTGACGAAGAATGGATTGATCGAGCGCGACCGCAAAGTGTTTGAAGAAGCGCGCCGCATCGGAATTCCCGTCGTCACGACTCTAGCGGGTGGCTATGCGCGTCGCGTTGAGGATACCGTCCGCATTCACGTGAATACTATCGTGACCGCTCGCGAAGTTGCGACGATGTATCCGGCCGCGAACGCTGCTGCGAATTGAGTTGCCTCGTCGGCGAAGGTTTGCGCGGGCACTGGGGGCTGAGATCCTTCGCCGTCCTTCGGGCGGCTCAGGATGACACCGAGAGAAAAGGCTATTGAGGAGATGCGCTGGCGGTGGGTTTGCCGAGGGCTTGATGAATCGCTGAGATGAGATTTTTCTGCGAGCCCTCTTCGTCGTAGCCTTCGGCGCGATAGACGATTTTTCCGGAGCTATCGAGGATTACGATCGTGGGAAAAGAGTTGATGCTGAGAAGCCGGTCGAGGCCGTCAGCGAACACGACGGTCATCTGCGGCTTGGTTTCTTTTACATAGGGTGCAACGAGCGTTTCATCTTCGTCGCAATCGGCTGCCAGAAACACGAGTTCATGGTTTTGCTGAAAGCTCAGCGCGACACGATCGAACTGCGGCTCAAGCGCGCGGCATGGACCGCACCACGTCGCCCAGAAATTGACGACCAGAATCTTTCCTTTTTCGTCTGCTAGCGGCAGAGCAGAATTGTCACTCACGCGACGCAACGTGAAACCGAACGGATCGGTTACACCGAAATTCTTCATCACGGCTGCCGATTTCGGCGGAGACGCGTTCAGCTCGTCGTAGGTTTTCAGCATGAATGCGCCAAGACCATCGTCCGAACCGTGAGCGAGACGCCAAACATTGCCGAGCTTCTGTCGCGTTTCGCGGCGATCGTTCGCCGACTTCGCGCCCTCGAAGAGCGAAAACGCTCGCGCATATTGCTGAATCGAGCGCGGCAAGTCTTTGTTTAACTCGGCGATCTCACCCATCTTTTCGGCGGCTACGGCGCTTGGCTCGAACGCGTACGCATCCTCAAAATCCTTCTCGGCTTTCGCGTTGTCTTTCAGCTTCATATAGAGGCGCCCGCGAAACACAAGCACCGTCATGCGATCGTGGTTCTTGCTCGCGAGAAATTCTGCCTGCGACACTTTTGGAGACTTTTCATCGTCAGGGCGATTCACGAAGTCCAGCACACGAGTCGCATAGCTCACGGCGCGCTTCAAGCCGGCCTCGTCGCCGAATTGCTCCAGAAGCTGGACCGCGATGAGCTCCATCGGGATGTCGTCGGGATTGAGCGCGATAATGCGCTCGGCGTAGTTCATCGCACGGGCGTTGTCGCGGAGTTGCAAGCTCGACTCCACGAGCGCGCGATAGATGCGCGTTCGCTGCGGCGCTTCGGGATATTTCTGGAGGAAAGCTTCGAGATTGCGCACGAGCGCGGCGCGATCGTTGCCGGCGCTATCGATGGCTTGCTGGAGTTCTTCGTCAGGAGTCGGATGAGTCTGCGCGTCGCCTTGCTTGCCGGTTGATTTAGGAGGCGGCGAAGATTGTTGAGTGGGTTGCGCGCTGCAAACAGTGCCTGCCGCCACTAGGGAAGCAAGGACGATCGTCAGGGCTCGCGCGCACCGTCGCATTTACCCCATTCTATGCAAAATCGGGTGGGACTGCTTGACGGGTGACAAAGTTGCGAAAAGGCCCGCGATCTGGGAAATGATCGCGGCTGGAGGGCGGACACTGCAAGGGAATCGCGCGGACTACGAAGCGCTGACGCGGATTTCGCCGGAGATGGTGTGGACTTCAACGCGTCCGCCGCCGTTGCCCATGCGGGCGCGCAGGGAATGCTTGCCTTGCTCCTCGATGACGATGGGGACGTCCGTTTTGATCTGTCCGGAGACGGCTTCGGCGGAAAGACGGAAATTCGCGTTGCTCGGCACGCCAAGGTGCACGACGCCGGACGCGGTTTTCAAATCCCAATAGCTCGTGTCGCCGGGATTTCCTTGCACGTTCACGGTGCCGGAGACGGCGTGCGCTTTCACGTCGCGTGTCGCGCCCTGGACATCAACGGTGCCGCTCGCGGTGTCGGCATCGACGCGGCCGCCCGGACCGATGATCTGCGTTTCGCCCGAGAGCGCGCTGATGCGAACATCGCCCTTGATTTTGGATGCGGTCACGCTGCCGGAGGCGCTCGAAGCGCGCAGATCATCGCCAATATTCTGCGCGTCGATGGAACCGCTCAGCGTGTTGAGCGTTGTCTGGCGTTCGATGTTATTCACTTTGATCGAGCCTGACGCCGAGTCAACTTTCACCGGGCCGCGAATATTGGAAATCTCCTGCGAACCCGACGCGACTTGGGTGCTGATTTCCGTGTCGTGCGGCACTTCGATCGTGTACGCGATCGAGACGTTGTGAATCTTTCCTAAATCTTTTCCGACGCGGATCGTGTCGCCTTTTTGTTCGATCGGCGGACCGCCGACGATTGTATCGACTCGGGCTTGCGGGCTGCCGAAGCCAATGCCGGAAGCTCGAACATCGCCGTGAATGTGAACTTTATTGTCGGCACTGCCGGTGATATGGACACTGCCGGAGGCATTGGAAAGTTCGAGTCGGATGGGCGCGGCGACGCCGAAGCTGCGATCAAAGGAGCCGGTGGCTGCGGGCCCCATCTGGCAACCCGCTGTAACGACGGCGAAAGTTGCGATCGCGATTCCCCAAAATGCGTTTCGTTGGCGGGATATCATATTTTCTCCATCACAGCCGCGTTTCCGCGGTTGCAGACCTGGCTCGCGAGGCAACATGTTTCGCGGGCGATTCTGCAAGCAACCGTACTCACCACTAGATACGCAAATTGGGAGAATTATGTTCCTGGGAAGGGCAGGACTCAAGTCTGGCTTAAGCCGGACTCGGAGTCTGTGAACGTACTCGGGCGCTTGAGCGCCTCGTTGAGCGATCCCTGGCGGTAGCCTTCGAGGTCAAGCGCGACGTAAGCGAACCCGACGGCCTTAAGGCGCGCCGAAATCTCGGCGGCCATTTCAGGAGTGAACGCCCGCGGCATCTCTTCCGGCGCGATCTCGACTCGCGCGAGCTTGTCGTGCAGCCGCACGCGAAACTGCTGAAAGCCGAGATCGCGTAAGGCGGCTTCGCCTTGTTCGATCAGACCAAGGCGTTCAGGCGTCACTTCGGTACCGTACGGCACGCGCGACGCGAGACAAGCCGATGCAGGGCGATCCCACGTCGGCAAATTCGCGCGCTGCGAGAGCTCGCGAATTTCACTCTTGCGCATTCCCACGTCCAGCAGCGGAGCGAGCACGCGATGCTCTTTGGCGGCGCGATGCCCGGGACGAAAATCAAGCGTGTCGTCGGCGTTGACGCCATAGGCGGTAGCGTTGAATCCGCGCTCCAGCGCGATCGCATCGAGCACGGTGAACAGCTCGTCTTTGCAATGGAAGCAGCGATCGGCGGCATTCGCGCGATACTCGGGATTTTCCATCTCGTGCGTTTCGACGAACTCATGATGAATGTTTTGCGCGCGAACGAATCCTTCGACGATGTCGCGATCGTGCGTGGAGTAGCTCGGAGACAGCGCCGTGACCGAGAGAGCACGGGTGCCGAGGGCTTTTTGCGCCGCCCATGCGAGATAAGCCGAGTCCGCGCCGCCCGAAAGCGCGACGATTACCGAGGGCAGCGCCGCAAGATTCGCCAGCAATTGCCGCTCTTTTTCGTCGGCGGAGGGTCCGTCGGTTTGAGGGATTCGAATCTGGACGATGGCAGCCATGTGGAAAATTCAGTATAGCGCAAAGGTGCGATCGATGAGGCAGAGGCAAGAAACGGCAAGACGCAGTGACCGTGCGGACTCGGGGAGCGGCGTGCTCCGCCCCTACAACGTTTCGCTAAGACTCGTTCGAAGAAAAGCTGCCGGCAAGATGCCGGCGCCACCAACTACTTGAAATCGAGCAGTACATCGACTGTGTGCTTCGCATCGTCGGGCTGAACCCAGTGGCCGACGTTGTCATAGTGCACCGGAAGCGTGCCAAAAATATCGTGCGGCTTGGTCTCGAGCTTGGTCAAAAAATCTTCGAAGATCGTTTTGTCGAAAACTTCGCCCTGCGGAATGCTCCACGCATCGCGCAGCTTCTTTTCCGCGCCGGGTGAGAGACCGGTGATCGTCAGCGCATTAAATTTGTACGAGCCGCCCTCCTCAACGCGCACGCGATACGAAACCGTGTGCGCCTGATCGTCATAGTTCGCGACCGGATCGATCTTCGCTTCGAGGTAACCGACGTGCGCGTACTCCTCGCGAGCACGCTCGAGCCCCGCTTCGATCGCCATCCCGTCAGCGACGTCGCCAGGCTTCAGGCCCATATCGCCGCTCAACGTGCTCGTCGAGAGCAGGGAATTGCCCGACCACTCGACGCCCTTCAATTTATAAATTTCGCCGGGCACAACCGGAACGAAGACCGGAATCTTCTCCGGCAATTTCTGATTCGGATTTCCCGTCAATCGAATTTCTGGCGGCCCAAGCTTCGCGCGCAGATATCCTTGCTTCTGATAAACGGGCCGCACCTGCTCCATCAGAAAAAGATCGATCGCCATCCGCGAATACGGCTTGCCTTTCAATTCCGCAAGCTGCTGCTGCACGGTCTTCGACTCATTCAACGAAGCATCGCTAAACTTCAGACTCTCGATCGAAAGCGAGCTGCCCTCAATATGAAATTCCTGAATCGAACCCTCGCCGTTCGGATTCGCAACCACGGTATGTTCGACCGCCGCCTGCAATCCATGCGTGCCGAGAAATTGGCTCACCGCATCAGCCGCCTGTTCGACAACCGCTCCAGCGCTCGGTAGCGTGCCGTTGTAGAAGGAAATCTTCGCGCGAATCGCGTCATTCAATTCACCGTCGGTAAACCACGGCAAATTGTCGAAATACGCCGGTATCCGCTCGGCCTCTTCCAGATGAAACAAGAGCACGAGCCCATCGGCGCGCGACTGAAAATTGTATTTGACGTGAGCGAAGACACCCGACTGCACGAGCTTGTCGGCGGCGCCCTGTAGATCGTCTTTGCCGACTTGCTGCCCAATTTGCAGCCCGCTCAACGTCGTGACCTGATCGTTGGTGAAAGTCTTCAGCCCGTCGGATTTTACCTCGCGAAGAACCGCGGTTGAATTGTTCTGCGCCGCAGTTGGTGGTGGTGGGTTCTGTGCTCCGGCAATCGACGCAAACGAAATACAGATCGACGCCGAAACGAATAGCGTGAGCGCTAACGTGCGCGTGCAACCTAGCATGTGCGTAGTTTACCGGAAAAGCGTAGGGAGGTTGCAACCCGCCACAAACAGTCTGGTTGTAAACGGTTTGTCGAAGCGCGAGCCGGCCTACTCGACCGTAACCGACTTCGCCAGATTGCGCGGCTGATCGACGTCGCACCCGCGCCGAATCGCGATGTGATACGCCAAAAGCTGCAACGGAATAATTTCCAACAAGGGAGCAAGCAACTCCGGCGCCGCCGGCACTTCCAGCACATGATCCGAAGACTTCCGTGCGAGTTTATCGCCCGTCGTCACGATCGAGATCACAATCCCGTCGCGCGCCTTCACTTCCTGAATGTTCGACACGCTCTTCTCGTAGCGCGTCACCGAATCCGGATCGCTCTCATCGTGCGTCGCCAACACCACCACCGGCAAATTCTCATCGATCAGCGCATTCGGCCCGTGCTTCATCTCACCCGCGGGATAGCCTTCGGCGTGAATATACGAAATTTCCTTCAATTTGAGCGCGCCTTCGAGCGCGATCGGATAATGAATCCCGCGCCCTAAATAAAGGAAATCCGTATGCCGGAAAAGCTGCCGCGCCAGCGACTCGTACACGCCCGACTCTTCCGACTGCAGCACCGTCTCAATCTTGTGCGGAATCCGCGTAAACTCCTGCAAGAACGCCTTCGACGCTTCCGCTGTCATCTTGCCGCGCACCTGACCGAGATGCGCCGCGAGCAGCAACAACGCCGTAAGCTGCGACGTAAACGCCTTCGTCGAAGCCACGCCAATCTCCGGCCCCGCGTGCGTCAAGATCGTGCCCGCCGCTTCGCGCGTGACCATGCTGCCCATCACGTTGCAAATCGCCAGCGTCGGCGAACCTTTCATCTTCGCTTCGCGCTGACCCGCCAGCGTATCCGCGGTCTCGCCCGATTGCGAAATGCAAACCGTCAGCGTCTTCGAATCCAGAATCGGATCGCGATACCGGAACTCGCTGCCGTAATCGACTTCCACCGGAATGCGCGCCAGCCGCTCGATCATGAATTTCCCGGCCAGCCCCGCGTGCCAGCTCGTGCCGCAGGCAACGATGCGCACATGCTGGAACTCACGGAACTGCTGCTCCGTGATCTGCATGTCGTCCAAAAAGATTTTGCCGGTGTCCTGCGAAATGCGGCCCAGCAGCGTGTCGCGCACAGCGCGCGGCTGCTCGAAAATTTCCTTCTGCATGAAGTGCTTGTAGCCGCCCTTTTCCGCCATGATCGGATCCCACGCCACGTGCTGCGCGGGCCGTTCGACGGGGCGACCGTCGTGATCCATCACTTTAACGCCGGCAGGCGTCAGGACAGCGATGTCGCCGTCAGCCAAAAAGAAAATCTTGCGCGTATGCTCCAGCAAAGCCGGAATATCGCTCGCGACGAAATATTCGCCGTCGCCGAGACCGATCACCGACGGCGGGCCAAGCCGCGCCGCCACAATCTTCTGCGGCTCGCGCGCCGACAGCAGCACCAGCGAATAAATCCCGCGCAATTGCTTCAGCGACTGCCGCACCGCTTCTTCCAGGCACAGCTTGCCGCCCTGCGAATTTTTCTCCACGAGGTGCGCCACGATCTCCGTGTCCGTCTCCGTGACGAACTTGTGCCCCTCGGCCTGAAGCTGTTCCTTCAGCTCCAGATAATTTTCGATGATGCCGTTGTGCACGACGACGTAGTTGCCCGTGCAATCTCGATGAGGATGCGCGTTCTCTTCCGTTGGGCGTCCATGCGTCGCCCAGCGCGTGTGGCCGATGCCGTACGTGCCTTCGATCGGCGCCTTCGCCAGCGCCTCTTCCAGGTTGCGCAGCTTGCCCGGCGCTCGACGAATCTCGAGCTTGCCTTCTTTCGTGACAACCGCGATGCCAGCCGAGTCATAGCCGCGATACTCGAGCTTCCGCAGCCCTTCCACGATGACCGGAACAACTTTTTTAGAGCCGATGTAGCCGACAATTCCGCACATGCGGGAACTTCTCCTGGCGCTTGCCGATGCCGCGCTTTCTGTTGTGAATCCGCTGCTAACCTGGTGCCGGGAACACTGCTGCCTGATGCAAAAAGCGTAACACGCGCATTTTGTGCGGGCAGGGTAACCTTGGTACCGATGTGGCCTAGGAGTGGCGTACTAGGAAAGCACATTGCGTAACTGCTTCAGTATCAGCTATATAGCAGCTATAGCACTGGCATTCGTGGCTGCGGCTTTACCCGCGATCGATCACGATCCGTCACGCGTCGTCGCAAGCGCGTCTAGGCGCCCTTCAATCCACAATCTCGAACCGGTATTCCTCGATCACCGGATTCGTCAGCACTTCCTTCGAAATCTTCTCCAGCTGCTTCTGCGCCTCGTCCCGATTCCACCCATCGAGATTCAGCACAAAGAATTTCCCCTGGCGAACGTCCTTGATTTCGCCATAACCCAGCCCCGTCAGCGCGTGATGAATCGTCTGCCCCTGAGGATCGAGAACCGTGCGCTTCGGCATAACCCAAACGTGTGCTTTCATGATCGGAAATTATAGCATCACGACGCAGCCGCGCAGACATTTGGCCGCTTCGTCCCGCGCGGCACGCGAGTCTCAGTTGGAGAAACCGAAACCCGTTTCTTTCGCCGGCAGCCTCGACTTCGCCCGCAAGTCGGCAATCAGTTGCTCGATTCCGCGAACGTCGTCGATGTCTGCGAGTACCAATGTTTCCCCCAAAGAAAAACTGCTCATACTGCGCCGTCTCGACCCTGCCCGCCCCCACATCGACAACTTTTCTCCGAACCAGATCGTGCCGCGGTCCGTTCCTTCGCGGTTCATGTCGGGGATTGCTTCGAGAAACATCATCTTGGTCTTGCGCTTTCCAAAGAGGCCATCCTGCAAAATCACGACGCGTCGATTCGTCGCTGCGTAATAGGTGCGTCGCTTGAGCCAAGCATCGTAGACAAATCTCCCGGCCACAAAGTAGATGCCCGCGCCGACAAACGCCGCACCCCACAAGATCATGAAAGCGCCATTGTTGTTTGGCATTCGTCGCGATGCGGCAATCGCCTCCCATTCCCAGAAAATCGTGAAACCACACCACAACAGCGAAAAGGGAAGCAGCGTCCAATCGTCAGAGTGAAAGATGACGTTCGGGTCGGGCATCGCCGCCCAATAAATTCTTTCGTCGGGAAAAAGTTCAGATTGGATTTTCTGCGCGGCACGTGGATCGATGCTGGGCAATCGCTTGCACTCCCGTGTGAAACGAGGACTTCTGCGAATCGTAGGGAATGCGCCCTCGCATGTAAATAGATTTTACGGTTTCCTGAGTAACGCTCTCGTCACTTCACCGTACCTAAATCCGTGCACTCACTGCAGCCCCTTCACCACATACCCTTCCGACAGCGTCTGCACGTACGAGTACACGTAGGCGTCGGCACCCTCTGCGATAAATGGGGCACTTACAGTCTGAATTCCAGTCATGTTGCCGCCGAACTCTTTCCAAAATTCCATCTTGCCCGTTTTCGGGTCGACCCAAAAGATGCGGGATTGCCTGTCTTCTGCCCGGCTCGAAATTGCGTACAGCCGGCGATCATCAGGGCTCCACCCTCTCACGCTGTATTTCGGATCGAGCGTCGGAATCGGCGTAAACTTGCTGTCCGCCATCGTCCACACACCCCAACTCCCATCCGGGCCGCGCATCGCCACTTTGCTTCCATCATGTGAAAACGCCGTCCCGCTATAGCCTTCCGGCGTCAATGGTTTCGTCTCGCCTGTTTGTGCGTCGATGAGATACGTGCGGCCGCTCTTTCCGGGTTCCGCGCCGCTGCCGATCAAGTGTTTTCCATCCGGCATGTATCTCACCGTAGTGTAGGAAACGCTGTCGTGGGTCAGTACGCGTCCTTCTCCGGCGCCCGTTGGGACAAGCTTCAACGCTGTCCCGGTGAGATCCTGTGTGACAACCCACTTTCCGTCGTTAGAAATGGCTCGCCCCAATCCTTCGGCAAGGCGCGTCGGGGGTGAGCCGTCCGTGCCGCGCAGGAAGACGGTGTAATTTGGTCCGCCGCCCTCGGCTTCTTCTTCAAACAGGACTTGCTTCCCATCGCGGCTTATATCGCGCATGTAGCTCCAACCCAGCCATCCCAGTTCTACTTCGATCTTGGCTCCCGGCGCCATGCCACGCGCGTTTTGTCGCAGACGATGCGCGATCGCCAACACTGTTCCGTCTCGGATATCCTGCATCCACAATCCGCCCGGGATGTTCGCCAGCGACCTACGTTTGCCGCCAAGCGAAACCGCGTAGAGATTGTTCTCGGACCCGAGATCGGAGGCGGAAAACCAGATTTCCGATCCAGATGGCGACCACACCACGCCTTCCGCGGAATTCCATCCGCTCGACAACTTTTTCTCTTTGCCATCCAGTCCGATGACCGCGACCGAACCTCGATCGTCGCCGATGTTATTTTCGTGATCGAGAAACGCAATCGATTTTCCGTCCGCCGCGATCCTGGGATGGCTGATCCAGTTGATCGAATCGATCAGAACGGTCCCGATCGGATATTCCAGTCGCCAGTGCCCGGTCTCAGGGATAAGACGTACCACCGCCAGTTTTTCGCCGTCCGCGCTCCAGTCTGCGTCCTGAACATTTTCCAGGATCGGTCGGGGTGTTCCGCCGTTGTAGTTGACCCTCGCCAGCGTTCCGGTGATCGCATACCCGCCGCGGGTCGTTGAGTTGAGGCGAACTGCCAGTTCTCCTTTGCTCGATACCGCGAGGATCTCCGCATTTTTGAACGGCAACTCGCGCTCTCCCAATGAATCGACCGGAGCGATGTACAACTGGGCATCCGTGCCTTCCCAGGTCGCGTTGTAGATGACGCTGCCGTCGGGCGTGAATCGCGCGTTCCCCATGAATCCGGCGCGAAACGTGATTTGCTTGTATGTCGGCGGGGTCACAGGCTTATTGTGGCCGAGCCACCAACCGAGTCCGAGCATTGCCGCGGCGAGTACGAGCGCGGCGGCCGCAAAGGGAAGCGCGCGACTTTTCGTTTCGGGTGGCGGTGCGACTGCTGCTTGCGCGCCGGTCTTCGGCCCCGAAATTTGCGAGACGGCTTCAAGCGCGAACGCTAAATCTTTGGCGGACTGGAATCGTTGCTCCGGCGATTTCTCCAGGCAGCGGCGCACGATTCGTTCGAGCGCGGGCGAGACCGGTAATTTTGTGTCGGCGGCGAAATCGGGTACGTCCTCTTTCAGGATCGCCGTCATCGTCTCCGGCGCCGAGTCGCGCTGGAAGACGCGTTTGCCCGACAGCATTTCATAGAGCACCACGCCGAACGAAAACATGTCCGTGCGCGCATCGATCTGTCCGCCCCGCACTTGCTCCGGCGCCATATAGCTCGCCGTACCCATCACGACGCCCGCCGCGGTTTGCTGGCCGGTCATCGTCTGCCCGTCGACCCCGGGTGTTTCCTTCGTCCCAAGTTTCGCGAGACCGAAATCCAGAATCTTCACCCGCCCGTCGCGGCAGACGTAGAGGTTGTCGGGTTTCAGGTCGCGGTGAACGATGCCTTTGTCGTGCGCCGCCGCGAGCCCGTTCGCGATCTGCACGGCGTACTCGACCGCCTTGCGCTGCGGAATCGGTCCTTTTTCAAGCAGCGCACGCAAGCTTTCGCCTTCGAGCAGCTCCGAGACGAGATACGGCGCCCCGTCGCGCGTTCCGACGTCATAAATTGCCAGAATGTTTGGGTGATTTATCGCCGCGACAGCATGTGATTCCTGCTCAAATCGCCGCAACCGCTCAGCATCGGTCGCAAACGATTCGGGCAAAATCTTGATCGCGACTTCACGCCCGAGTCGCGAATCGCGGGCGCGATACACCTCGCCCATTCCACCCGCGCCAATCTGCGACTGAATCTCGTACGGCCCAAGTTTTGTACCCGCTGGGATGGGCATAAGCCGCCGCGATTATACCCACCGCCACCCCAAAGTCCAACGCACGCCCGCAAGATGAGCAATT
>Ga0206939_10024_pt1 | contig 45827 bp, 40 predicted proteins | sample Alteio_BWOrgHeat_10_FD_152921 | JGI IMG/M metagenome (GOLD analysis project Ga0206939, IMG submission 152921) | Enriched cells from forest soil in Barre Woods Harvard Forest LTER site, Petersham, Massachusetts, United States -... | ecosystem: Environmental > Terrestrial > Soil > Temperate forest >... | reverse complement strand
GCAAAGGAGAATCGAGCTGTTATCGAATTGCTTGTCAAGAATGGTGATCGGTTTCGGACCGCTGCCTTAGACTACCACGACGGACTTCGGTACCCGCATCTGGAACGCGACGGGAGCGGGCCTGCGCGTCTAGATCAGATTCTCACAGCGCGAAAATGAGAGGCCAGCGAGCCAGCCGTCTCCTTCCTCCTGAAATTGAAGAGTATCGCGATGCGCGCTGGCGCCGTGAAAATACGGCGTGCATCGAAACGGTCGTACAGGCCGAGGAGTTTATCGAGCGCATCGGCTTTGCGGCGTGCCTGACCGATGCGCGCAAACCTGGGCCGTCGCTTTATGTGGCTGTCTGCGGCCGGCGCGATGCCACCATGCCGCGCAATGTGCAGAAGGATCCAGAAAGCTCTCATACTTGGATATTGAAAGATGAAGTGATGCGACGCGGTAGCGTTTACTACGGCAAACTTGCTCGCGGCAAAGCGATGTTCCTCGCGCCACGAATGATCCCGTATTTCAGAGCGCTTTGGGGGGTACCGAGGCGTGAAGAGAAGAAGCGCTTGAGCGAAGCTGCGCTCAGAGTGTTGCGAGTCTTGCGCAAGGAGTGGGAGATGGGAACGGCCGACCTGCGCCTCGAATCGAGCGTATCAGATCGTAAACGGTTCACGCAGGTGTTAGACGAATTGCAGACAGCGATGATCGTTGTGCCGAACGAGGTGGTTTACCAACCAAGGTTCAGTTACTTGTGGGGTTTGGCCGAGGAGCGTTTCCCGGAAGAGTTGGCGACGAAAGTAGATCGTCACACCGCTCTTCGCGAAATCGCCCGCTGCTTTCTTGCGGGAGCAGGTATGACGGTCCCGGGAGAACTGGCACGTGTCACTGCGTTGACGCGTCCTGAAGCGGGACTCGGCAACGGAGCGTTAGTGGAGGAAGGCTATGCAGTGAAGGTGGCTCACGGTACATATCGGCTGGCCACGTTAGGTGCAACTGGTTCGAGGATGTGTGTTGCCTGCGTTGAAAAAGGCTGAATTTTGGCTGCGCGCCGAGGTTGCTGTGTATATCGTTCAAGCGATCGAGTTCAAGCCATTACCCTCGTTGATTCTTAACTTGCGAGCGGCTCTCTGAATCTTGCGGTTTCTTCGCCGTGGGCGTAAGCATGCCCAGCCTGCAGTGTATGTTTGGAGCCTGAGCCATGAAGCGTCGCCCAATCGGAATTAATCGCCCTAAATCCTAATAATCAGGCTTTTGACATTCCGCTCACCCCTCGACAAGACTTATTACTTCTTTCATGAACGCGCGCAGCGGTTCCGAACGCTCTCATCTGCGCTACCCTGCTGGCAATTCTTCTCGGAGATCACAGCCGCTTACACCCGCTTCCATCATCTTCGCAGCGAGATTAAGTATTCGAGTAGCTGCGCCCTGGGCACTGACTCCTCGCGCGTGAATGTTCGAGACCAGATTTCGGTTGGCGTCCGAATGACTCCGGCGAGGCCGGTAAGCCATGTACGCCGACAAGCTGTCTGCTGTGGCGAGTCCTGGGCGCTCGCCAATCAACAGGACAGCGACTTGTGGATCAAGTAGTTCGCCGATCTCGTTCAGGATTCCCACTCGACAGTGACGAATCACAAATGTCTGGCCGAGGCTCCACGCGCGTGCTCTGGCTCCTTCGTAAAGCAGCGGTAGCAATGGTGGAACTTGTGCCGAAACTGCGGGAACTGATAGCCCGTCCGCGATAACGATCTGAAGATCGTTGCCCGAGGAACAACGCTTCAGCAGCTCCGCGCGGGATGGATCATCTAGGCGCCGGCCGAGATCAGGTCGCAACAGGTATTCATTCTTGGAGCCAGCTCGCGTGGAAATTTCGAAGAGCTGCCATTGTTTCACAAAGTCGTCACCGAATGCGGTCTCCAGGTCAAGTTCGGCCCGGACTGCATCCCGCGCAACGGCATGGGCTTCGCGCAGGTCGATCTGAGTACCGGTTCGACGCTCGCGACTGGAAATTACCATCAATCGTCGGTCAAGAAAAGGCGTGCGTCGTTGCGGTGGGGAAGAAGTAGTCGCATCATCGGGCGATTCTGGCCGAGTCGTCGGGCCACTCGGAGAGCGCCGGGATAAACCGGCATGTTGTAGGGGATGAAAGAGCCCTACAGGAAAGGAGACAGCGAATCCATCCTGGCCTCGAGTCTTGCAGGCGATATCGCGAGGTATCGCTTGAAGCGTAGACAGAGGTATCGGTGGGCCGGGCTATTGAGCTTCGAAAAGCCGATGGAACAGGACGCCGACTCCATTCCGAGTGGAGGAAGGCAACACGACAACCACGCTAAACGCGAGTGGATTGCCAGGTCCTACGTAGTCTTAGAGCCCGCGCACGCTGAGAAACAACATGCACGAGAACCGGGAGATCTCCTGCACGTCTTGGTCAGCCGAACCGGAACGCCGTTGACACCGGCTAAAACACGAATGTAAACTGGAAGCGCTTATAAAATTCGCTGGATTTCAGGACGGAGTGCATGCCGCTGAGGCGCGGCCACTCCGTCTTTTTTTTGCTCGCAATTGAGCGGGGAGAGAGCTACTCGATGCTGCACCATGAAAAATACGGTCGGGAGGTTGGCGCTATGAATCCTGCGCGAGAGCACCTTAAAAGGACCCATGGCGAGGTGTTTTCCGATGGGGCGATGATCGAACTGGTGAGAGGACACGGAGACCCCGCATCGTTGGCTCTGTTGCTTTGGGAGGGCAGGCACGCTGTTATTGGCGGGCTTGTTCGCCACGACGGGAAGGCATATACACCCCCGAGTTTGGATCCCACCCTTTCTCGATCTATGCGCCTGCCATCAGAAGCTACACCGTACGGCTCAACCCGCGAACTGTTCACTGGCATCACTGACCTGGCCATCCATTACTGTCGTGTGCCTGAGGATGCTGCGGCGAAAATTGCTTTCTTTGTTTTCGGCGGGTGGCTGATTGAAAAACTCGACTTCGCTCCTCTTCTTTCCGTCGTGGCTCCTCCAGGCAGCGCGAAGAATCTGCTCCTGCGCCTTCTTTCTCTTATTTGCCGGCGCCCGTTAATTCTAGCCGACACCAGCGCGAGTACGCTTCGCTCCCTGCCAACCCCTCTCGCGGCGACTTTTTTGTTCGACGAAGCAATCCTTACGCCTCGAACAGAACGAATGATCGCAGCTTCGCTCACGCGCGGCAGGTTGACCATTCGAGCGGGCCGCGCGATCGATAACTTTTCCGCGAAAGTTATCTGCTCCCCGGCGCCTTTAGGCCCGGCGCTCGCATGTAAGGCACTACAGATCATGCTTCCGCCAACGTCTGGTCAGCTGCCCATTTTTGGGGACGACGCCCTCGAGCAGGTCGCCAAGGAGTATCAGGCCAAGTTGCTGTTGTACCGACTGACGAATTATACGAAGGTTGTAACACCTCAATTCGATGTCGGTGCGCTTACGCCTCCGGTACAGGAAGTGGCACGGGCGCTAGCTTCGTGCATCACGGCGGACGAGCAGCTGCAACAGCGGGTCGTATCGCTCTTGAGCGATGCTGATTGTGACTTCCGCACCAATCAATCCAGCAGCCTGGAAGCCGCAATCCTCGAGGGTTTGATTTTCTGCTGCCATGACCCCCAGCGTCCTCACGTCCTATGCGGCCAGCTTGCTGACATAGTCAACACACTCTGGACTGAACGGGGAGACGACCGCCGGACCACGCCGGAATCCGTAGGCTGGAAGCTGCGATCTGTCGGACTGCGCACCTCTGCCATTGGCGCGAAGGGCCATGGCCTGGACCTGACCGACGAGCTGAAGACTCGGGTGCACAAATTGGCATATCAGCATGGCGTCACCACGCTCGCGCGCACCGCTAAGACGGAATGCGAGAATTGTGCCAGAACGTCGGCGCGTTAAGTGTTTGGAAAACGCTCATCGCCGATAAAGGGGGTGATATGAAGCAAGTTGGAGGTTGGAGGTTTTGAAGGTATTTTCTTACTCTTAGAGAGGTTCCATGGCAATTAAACACTACTCACGGTCCCTTACGCAGAACCTGGTAGGCCAGTTAAGGGCCTCCGGCCATCTTGAGGCTGACAGCAGCGGCACCGCGCTTGGGATGCCGGCTATGTCGCTGCACCAGATCGACAGTGTTAGTGAAAGCACTGTGTTCGACGTGCGTCGCTGCGGCCCGACTGGATGTCAGATTGCAGTTCATGTGGGCGTAGAAGGGCCTATGAGAATTTCGTATTGGAAGCTAATCCTCCCGTGGTCAGACCCGACCTTTGCCTGGCTCCTTGATCCTTCCGAGATTGGCGGTGACAGCGATTTCTACACGTTTTATCGTGACCCGCCATATCGGATTTCACGGCACCAGGTCCTCAATCACCGCCGGATCGTGCGCGGGGAAATGGAAGGCCTTTTACTCGGAACCGGTTTTGAGCCGATTCCAGACTCTTTCGGTCACGGTTCAAGCGTTGATTGCAAGCTCATACCCGTTGACCCGATGGGCCTGGAGTTGCTTATCGCACCCATTTGCCTCTGGGTCGATCGGAGTGCCAAATTCTCACCACCAAAGGAGAGCCGGAGGCGGAGCCTTTTCGAGGTTCATGCCGAAGGGGCGACTAAACGCTAACTTCGTCCGGCCGACACGATCGGCGCCCCTGACGTTGCCCCTGATGAGGGCGGCACAGCGTGAGTGATGTCCTCGCGGTTGCCCAAAACGGCTTTCCGTCAGGCTAAAAGAATCGGTTGCGGATCGAGGAAGCAAGACCACAAATCAGGCTTTTCTTTTGCGATCAGGCGTCTAGTCGATGCGCAAGGCGGCGGTCACTCGTGAAACTAGCGAGCCGCAGCCTATTCAGAGCGGTACCCCACCGGGGGATCGAGGTCTTACTTGTTAGGGCGAGGCCTACGCTAATGGGAGCCAGACTTGAAGACTTTTGTCAACGGGCTTGTCCTGCAGTCTAACCACAAGGACACAAAATTGCGTTTTCTTAAACAGGTGCCAAAATTGCATGCAGGCGTACAGTTCAGACGGTATAATCCGACCCGCGTGGGATCGATCCTTCCGATGAGCCCAGATTGCGTTAGTGCACCTGTCCAGTTCGGCCGAAGGCTCCGCTGGTGGATACTTCCTTGTTTCTTCGTGCTATTTTCGAGCTCTGCCTTTTCACAAGAGCCCGCCCCATCCCCTCAGATTGCCGACGCGCAAAGGCTGCAAACGGCTAAAGAGACCAATGATCGCATTGCTCTACTAGCGCTCTCGGCATCTGCGAGGCAGGGAGATTACGTGATTGGCGGCGGCGATCTGTTAGGAATCGAAGTTTTTGACGTGCCCGAACTGTCGCGTGACGTGCGCGTGAACGAGTCCGGATATGTTGCCATCCCCTTGATTCCGGCCAAGATACAGGCTGGGGGGCTCACTCCGTTCCAGTTTCAAGATAAGCTCGCCGAATTGCTGCAGGCCAACGGGCTGGTAACGAATCCGCGGATCACCGTCACGGTTAAAGAGCAGCATAGTGAGCCCATCACAGTGATCGGTGCCGTCAAAATGCCAGTCACGATCCAAGCCGTACACCAGATGAACTTGCTTCAAGTGCTTTCGCAGGCAGGCGGTATTGCCGATGATGCCGGAAGCAAGGTGCTGATCACGCGAGCCCCGCGTTTGCCCGAGGCGAATAAAACATCAGCCGATACGCCGGAGGCTGGAAACTCGGCAAACACGCCAGTAACAGACGAAATCACCATCACCATAGACCTCAATGATCTACTCGATAGCGGCGATTCGAAATACAACGTCCCGCTGATTGGCGGTGATGTCGTCACGGTGCCGCGCGCCGGTGTTGTCTATGCCGTTGGCGCCGTGCAGCATCCCGGCGGCTTCGTGATGCAAAGCGATCGCCAGAGTCTGACCGTTCTCAAAGTACTCTCGCTCGCGGGTGGGCTGACCGGTACTGCGAAGGGGGGCAATGCCGTAATCCTGCGGCAGCCTCCCGGAAGCCAGCAGCGCCAGCAAGTACCGGTCGACGTGAAAAAAATCCTGGCGCTCAAAAGCGAGGACGTGCCGCTGCGGCAGAACGATATTCTGTATGTGCCGGATAGCACCGGTAAGCATGCGCTGCGCCGTTCAGCTGAAGTAGCGCTGGCCATTGCAACCGGCGCTGCGATTATTCGAGTCACCCAGTGAGCCCGCTCGCCCAGGCACCATGCGAAGAGCCCTGCTAAGCAAAGTATGGACGCAAAGACCAACCTGATTACCCGCGACCATGCGGCGGCCTTCGAGGCGGTGGCTCGCCGCGCACCCTTCGTCACGCTGGACATGATGCCGCGCGATCCCCACCTGCTCGATTACCTGATGATCTTGCGGAAGCATCAATGGCTGATCATTTCGTTTCTTCTCGCCCTGGTCACCCTGGTTGCGATTGGCACCTTTCGCATGCAGCCGATTTACGATGCCACCACGCGGATTGAGATCGATCGGGAGAATACCAATTTCCTTCCTTTTGCCGGCAATGGTCCGTACGACGTGTACCAGGATTTAGAGGATTACATCGAGACGCAATCAAAAATCCTGGTTAGCGAAACGCTGGCCTTGCAGACGGTCAAATCTCTGAATCTGGACGAGGACCCGCGATTCGGAGGCCATCCCAAGGATCCCGGGACCCTGGGAGTGGTTCCCCCGAAAGATGGAGTACAGTCGCGCCCGCCGGCCCTCGGAGCGTTTCTGGGCGGCTTGGCCGTTAAACGTGTGCCCAACAGCCGGTTGTTGGACGTAACCTTTTCCACCACGGACCCAAAACTGGCGGCCATGATCGTGAACGCGCACGTAAACAACTTCATCGAGCAGAATTTTCGCAGCCGCTACGAAGCCACCACGCAGGCTTCCAATTGGCTTGCAAACCAGCTTGATGAATTGAAGGCCAAAGTCGAGGCATCCGAAGATGCCCGCATCCAATACGAACGCCGTAATCAAATCTGGACCATTGACGAAAAACAGGACGTCACCACGCAAAAACTTGCCGACCTCAATCGCGAGTTGACGGCGGCACAAGCCGATCGGATCAATAAACAAGCCGTTTACCAGTTGGCCGAAGCTGGAAATTACGACGCCATTCCCACAGTTCGCGAAAGCCCGGTCATACAGGAAAGCCTCAAGCGTCAGGGCGAACTGAGCGACCAATTTACGGAGGCTCTCAATCAGTACGGGCCGAAATTTCCCAAGGTGGTACGGCTCGAAGCTCAATTGAAGGAGATTGACGGGCTCATCGCGAACGAAAAAAAGAATATAGGCAATCAAATTGATGCCGAATATCGCGGCTCCCGCCAGCGAGAGGTTCTGCTCCAACAGGCGCTCGACCAGCAAAAGAACGAAGCGGCCTCCATGGCCGACAAGATGGTGCAGTACAACATCCTGAAACGCGATGCGGAAGCAAACAAGCAGCTTTATGACGGTCTGCTGCAGAAACTCAAGGAAGCCGGGATCACGGCGGGATTACGTTCGAGCAACATTCGCGTGGTTGATCCGGCCCTGATGCCTGCGGCCCCCTCGCGACCGAACAAATCGCGCAACATATTCTTGGCGATTTTAGTAGGCCTGTTTGGGGGTATCGGGCTGGCACTGTTGCGCGAGTACCTCGATAATACGGTTAAGAACCCGGACGACGTGGAGACATTATCGCGCCTGCCCTCTCTGGCTGTCGTACCCGCCTTCACCAACTCTGATGGGCACCGCCGCAGCCGCCTGCGGAAATTCTTGCGGGGATCGAGTAACGGATTCCAGGAAAGAGTGGCGTTGCTCTCTCATTCCCAGCCACAATCGCAGATTTCGGAAGCCTTTCGGGCGCTGAGAACTTCCTTGTTGCTTTCGCAGGCCGATCATCCGCCGCAGGTCATTTTGGTGACCAGCGCGCTGCCCCACGAGGGCAAGACAACAGCCGCCGTCAATATCGGCGTGACTCTGGCGCAGCTAGGGGATAGCACGTTGCTGATCGATGGCGACCTTCGCAAGCCGGGCGTTAGCCGCGCTCTGAACATGGTTGACGTCAAGCATCCGGGGCTCAGTTCTTATCTTGCGGGCGTGACCTCCCTCGACCTCGTTACCGTCCCGCACCCGGCCATCAGCAATCTCCATGCAATTCCAACCGGGCCGATTCCGCCCAATTCAGCCGATCTGCTCTCCTCGCACCGCCTGACAGAGATGATTTGCGAACTACGCAAGCGATATAAATTCATCGTCATCGATTCTCCACCGATCATGGCTGCCACAGACGCGGTGATTCTATCGGCTCTGGTTGATGGTGTGCTTCTCGTGGTGCGCAGCGGTCAGACGCCTAAGGAGGCTTTCACGCGTACGCGCGACCTGCTCACCAGTGTGAACTCGCATGTGCTCGGGGTAGTGCTGAACGCTGTCGATTCGAGCTCTCCCGATTACTACTACTCTTATCGGTATTACCCGTATGCGTACAGCGCCTATCGGAACGACAATGACGAGAATTCCGGGAAGGAAATTCGGGATCTGAAACTAGATGCCTGATCGCTTTAGCAAAGGCATGGCTTACAAGGAAGGTTCGTGCGCGCTCTGATCACTGGCGGTGCCGGATTTATCGGGTCCCATCTCGCCGAACGAATGCTGGAGCTCGGCAATGAAGTTCTGATGATCGACAATCTTTCCACCGGCAGCATGGACAATATCCGCCACCTGAAAAAATATGACCGCATGCACTACTTTCTCGAGCCCATCGAGAATCGCCAGCTTTTGGAGGACCTGGTCAACGAAGCCGACATCGTATTTCATCTGGCTGCGGCGGTCGGCGTTCGTCTGATCGTGGAGAGCCCGGTCCGCACCATCGAAACCAATGTGAACGGGACTCACCTCGTTCTGGAAGCAGCGGCCAAAAAGCGCAAATTAGTGTTCCTTGCGTCCACGTCGGAGGTCTACGGAAAAAACGTCAACGTCCCCTTCGATGAAGAGGCGGATTTGGTGCTAGGCCCCACAAACAAGGGCCGATGGAGCTATGCGGCCTCAAAGGCGCTCGATGAATTCCTGGCCCTTGCCTATTGGAAAGAAAAGAAGCTGCCGGTGGTTGTGGTCAGGCTTTTTAATACCGTCGGACCTCGGCAGACTGGCAGATACGGAATGGTCATACCTACGCTGATTGGCCAGGCGCTCGCAGGCCGCCCGGTTACAGTATTTGGCACCGGCAAGCAGAGCCGTTGTTTTTGCGATGTACAAGATTGCGTCGAGGCCATAGTACGGCTGGCGCGCACCGATCGTGCAGTGGGACAAGTGGTCAACGTCGGGACTGATTATGAAGTCAGCATCGAAACCCTGGCTGAGCTCATCCTGGAGCGCACGCGGAGTTCCTCTTGCATAACTCATATACCCTATGACCAAGCTTACGAGCCTGGCTTTGAGGATATGAACAGGCGCGTGCCTTCGCTCCTGAAACTGGAGCGCTTGACGGATTTTCGACCCCAAACGGCTCTTCCGGAGATCATCGATCGTGTGGCGGCTTATATGAATCAGAAGCAGCGGAAGAGCTTAGTCGGAGTCGCTCGTTAGCGGACCCATAGAGGCCACGATCCGGCGCCCTGTGATATTCACTTGGAAGTGCTCGCTTGAAACCCTGGAATGTATTGATAACCGGCAGCAGCGGTCTGATAGGGTCGGAAGCGGTGGAGTATTTTGACCGGCAGGGCCACACCATCACCGGTATCGATAACAACATGCGGCTCGTCGGTACACCACCACTGGCGAAAGAGCCGAGAGTTTTCATGGCCATGTCAATTTCACAATCTGTTCCTGCGCAAGCGCCACCCTTGCGCATTGCCCCATCGCGTGGTCTGAACATTCGTCTGCGCGAGTTATGGGCTTATCGTGAGTTGCTTTATTTCTTCATCTGGCGAGACATCAAAATTCGCTACAAGCAGACCGTCATTGGAGCGGCATGGGCCATATTGCAACCCTTCTTGACCATGCTGGTTTTCAGCTTGTTCTTTGGCAAGCTGGCAAAACTTCCCAGCAACGGTTTGCCCTATCCGGTTTTCTACTATTGTGCGCTCTTGCCCTGGAGCTACTTTTCCGGCGCCTTGCAGAACGCGACCAACGTCGTTGTTGAGCAACAGCGCTTGATTACCAAGATCTATTTTCCTCGTCTCGTGTTGCCGATTTCGGCGGTGCTGTCCGGTCTGGTCGATTTCGCGATCGCCTTCTCCATCCTGATCGCGTTGATCGCCTACTATCACATTACACCGGGCCGCGCTGCGCTGCTGTTGCCCGGATTTCTGCTTCTCGCCGTGCTTACGGCTCTCGGGTTCGGCCTTTGGCTTTCGGCTCTGAACGCGGTGTACCGCGACGTGCGCTACGTCGTTCCCTTTTTGATCCAGTTTTGGATGTTTGCTTCGCCGGTAGCTTATTCCACAGCTCTTGTGCCGCAGCGCTGGCGCTGGATTTACGGCCTGAATCCCATGGCTGGCGTGATTGAAGGTTTTCGCTGGGCGCTTACGGGTCAAGGCCTCGCTCCAGGGCCTCTCTTCGCAGCGTCTGCCGGCGGGGTCGTACTCCTGCTGGTGGGCGGATTGTTCTATTACCGCGCGATGGAAGGCACGATTGCCGATGTTGTCTGAAGCACGGAGCAGGAAGTAAAACCTCATGCGTACGGAGTCTGACACTTGAATCCGGCCATCCGCGTGGAAGGACTCGGGAAGCGCTTCCGCATCGGTCAGCAGCAACGCTATCTGACCTTGCGCGACCGGCTGGCCGGCATCTTGCGTGCGCCCGCGCGCGTTCTGAGCCGTGGGGCGAATGGGACTTCCCATGGCCGCAAAGAAATTTGGGCCCTCCGCGAAGTTTCCTTTGAGGTGCAACCCGGCGAAGTGATTGGGTTGATCGGCCGCAACGGCGCAGGCAAAACCACGCTGCTCAAGATCCTCTCGCGCGTAACGCAGCCGTCCGCAGGTTGGGCGGAGATTTGTGGGTCCGTGGGTAGCTTGCTTGAGGTCGGGACGGGATTTCACCCTGAACTCACCGGCCGCGAAAATATCTACCTGAACGGCGCCATTCTGGGCATGGGCCAGCGGGAAATTCGGCGCAAGTTTGATGAGATCGTGGCGTTTGCAGAAGTCGCCGAATTTCTCGATACACCGCTCAAACATTACAGCAGCGGCATGCAGACCCGGCTGGCTTTTGCCGTGGCCGCGCACTTTGAGCCGCAGATTTTAATGGTGGACGAAGTGCTCGCCGTCGGCGATCTGGCTTTTCAGAAGAAATGCCTAGGCAAAATGGATGAAGTCGCCCGCGCCGGCCGCACCATTCTCTTTGTCAGCCATCAGATGAACCAGATTCGCCGCCTCTGCGCCCGCGTAGCCTGGATCGACGCTGGCCACCTGCGCATGGACGGCGCCGCAGCCGAGGTCGTGAGCGCGTACGAAAGCTCCATGTCGCGTGGGAATCTTGGCGAGGCGCTAGATCGAAGAACATTCGGTGCGACAGCCCGATTTTTGAAGTGGCACTTCGAGGGCGGGGCGAAAGGATCGAATCCTTACTACCTCGATTCTCTCGGCGAGGTTACCGTTCACTTCGATCTGCGCGTCAGCACTCCGGTGTATCACGGCCACCACGGCATCGCCCTGTTTAACGCCAATCGCGAACTCATATGGGGCCGGGCCACGGACGGCCTTCGGCTGCAGCCTGGACTCCATAGAATTTCGTACACGTTTCCTTCCCTGCCTTTGCGACCCGGAGCATATTTTTGGCAAGTGAGCCTTTGGCAAGACGAAGAACCGATCGACCAGTGGGACTGCCTTCCGGAAATGATTGTGGCCACGCCGAATTTTCAACATCCCCGGGATGAATGGAGCGGAGTCCTAAACGTTCCTTCGGAAATGCGCCTGGCCGAATTGGGAGAGCTTGAATGCGCTCGGTAACCTTGCTCGCACGCGCGTGAGCCGCGTTTCTCGATGCGATTGCCGCGAGACTAACCATTTATGCTGACGATTTTCTCGACACCCAAACCCTTCCAGGGCCACATCGGCGTGATCCAAAGGAACGCTATTGAAAGTTGGTTGCAGCTGAGCCCCGGGATCGAGGTGATTTTGTTTGGCGATGACTCGGGCGCAGCCGAAGCGGGGCGTGATTTCGGTATTCGGCATGTGAAATCTATCGAACTTCATCCGAGCGGCGCTCCCTGCCTGCAATCTATTTTCGCTCAAGTCCAGACATTCGCTCGGCATGAAATGGCCTGCTATATAAATTGTGACATCGTGCTGATGCGGGACTTTCTAATTGCCCTCCAGCAGGTGTCCTCTTGGCGGAAGAGGTTCCTGATGGTAGGGCGGCGCTGGGATACACCGGTGACGCGGCCGCTGGATTTTCAGGACCCGGATTGGGAGCGGCGGCTGCGAGGCTTTGCCATGCGCTCGGGTAAGCAACAACTGCCATACGCGGTGGACTATTTCGTATTCTCCCGTGGCCTATATGCCGATATGCCACCCTTTGCCGTTGGCAGGACCTACTGGGACCATTGGATGGTTTGGAAGGCTCGCTACGATGGGGTGCCGGTCGTAGATGTGAGCGCGGGTGTCCGAGCCATTCATCAGAATCATGATTACTCGCATCACCCCGCCGGCCGCGAAGGCGTGAGCACAGGCTCGGAATCGAGGCGCAACCGTGCCCTTGCGGGTGGACAATTGCACCTCTACACCATCGAGCATGCCACGCACCAGCTCGTCGATGGGCGCATAGAAGATAAGCCGGGCAGCTGGCACGTGCCGATGACATTTTTGCTCCGCCTCTACTCCAGTCAGGTTTGGTATTGGCTTTTGAAGAGCACGTTTAGGTTTCGGCATGCGCTTGGTTTGCATAGACGCTCCCTAGTGGAACTGCGGCACCGCGTTCGCTCGAGCCTAGGCGAGTGAGGTTACGCATGAATGGATCGCGCGGGATGTTGCGAAAGTCACTCGTTACGTGGCTACGGGACCAGCGGTGACCGAACGAGTTTCTGTTCTGATCTGTACCTATAACTATGCTCGCTATCTGCCGCAGTGCCTCACGAGCGTCTTGAACCAGACACGGCCGCCCGACGAAATAATAGTTCTCGACGACGGCTCAACCGATACGACTCCGGAATTGATCAAACAGTTCCCGGAAGTCCGCTACGTTTACCAGCAGAATACCGGCAAGGCCGTAGCTTTCGGGCGCGCGTTTGCTTTGTCCTCGGGCAACATCATCTGCCACTTGGACGCAGACGATTATTGGGAGCTCAACAAGCTCGAGCGAGTGCTGAACTGCCTCGCGGAAAATTCAAAGCTAGGCGGCGTTGTACATGAGGTCAACCACGTAGATGTTTCGGGGCGTCCCATTCATTTCCCTTGGACTTCCGCGCATCCGGCAGAGCCGCTGCTGCTAACGCTGGATGAATGCGAAGATGTTGGCTTTCTTTATCCGCTGCCAAAACCGCGCGGTCAATCCTTTGGCGTTCCGAATACTTCCTGCGTTCGCAGAGCTTTTCTCGAGGATCTATTGCCGCTGCCGCGCGAAGTTGGGGGATCGACGGATGGCATTCTCATAGCCGGCGGCCTTCGGTACGGAATGGCTTACCTTCCCGATCCTCTTGCAGCCTATCGGATCCATGGACGCAATGCCGGCTTTGGGAACGTTGCCTCCACTCAGGAAACGATCTGCATGTGGGAATTTCTGCTCGCGCATCCCAGTTTTCGCCGCTATCTGTCGGATCGCCATGCGAATCTGCTGCGCGCCAAAATTCTGGAAAGAAAAGCTTACCTTGCCAGTCGAACCGGGCAGAGAGTGCTCAGCGGTGCCTGGGCCGGCATTTGCGTTCCTTTAATTCTCGCGGCCAATGGCTATCGGTGCAATTGGAAGCACTTGGCCCTTCCTGCCGCCTGCCTGCTGCCAATTAAGCGTTCCCGGGTGAAAAGGCCACCGCCCGCAGAGCTTGCTTCGCATCCGCAGACCGAGAGTTCATCTCCTGCGATCGTGCAGCGATGAGTTCGAAAATCCCAAAAGCGACCGTCGAAAGCGTGCGGCACACGAGCCAGCGGATTTCTATCGTTATCCCCACTCGGAATCGTTCGGCGATTCTCGCACAATGCCTGGCTGCGCTTCCGATGGGCGCACGAGGTCTCGATCCTCCCGAAGTCATCGTCGTCGACGATTGTTCGACGGATGACACCCGCAAAACGACCGACGAATTTTGCCGCGCGACGGCCTGGCAGGTTCGTTGCTTGCACCAGGACCGCCCGATGGGAGCCAATGCGGCCCGGAACGCTGGTCTGCGGGTCGCTCTGGGCGAGATCATCGTATTCATCGATGACGACATCTTGGTCACCGATGGCTGGCTGTCCAAGCTCTTGGCTGGTCTTTCGCAAAAGTCTCCAGTCGTCTCCGGAGCGGTTCGTCTCACCCAGGAAGGCCCGCTCATCGGCCGGCACCGCGAAGAAGTCAGCAGCTATTTATCTGAAATTCTTTCGCCGCCCCGAGGCGCGGGAGGCGAAATTGTCCCTGCCGCCTGCAACATGGCTGCTTCACGATGGGTATTTGATCGGGCGCGCTTCGATGAGAACGTACGGCCTCCCGTCGAAGAGAACGACTGGCTCGGGCGCGCCCGAGTTTCCGCCGATTTCGTGCCAGAAGCGCTCGTATGGCATCAGAAGAGCTCAAAGGACGCCCGTTTAGATCGGGTATTGGAGTCAGCATGGCGTCGCGGCAGCGAAGGCGGCTGGTGGCTTCGGGAGCGCTTGAGAATTTCAGCGCAAGAGCGGAGGAATCTCGCAAAGCGCGCGCTCAAAACATCGCTGCGGGCATTCGGGCACGCTGCTTTTCGATGCTGCTGGGGCGGTGTCGTGGTCGGCATGGGTGAACTATCAAGAGCTCTGGCTCTGGCAGGATTGATCAACCGAGGTCCCCGAGCCCCCGAGAGTTGGCGATGAGAACCGCCGCACAGCTGCGCAAATCCGGCGTAGCGCTCCTGGCGAGCCGCCTTTGCGTGGTGGGCCATGATCCTTGTGGGGGATCGGAGGTCGTGCTTTGGGAGGACGCTCGCATTCTCCAAACCGCCGGCATTCCAGTCCGCGTCTATGCGTGCGCCGCGCGCGCTGGCGCGCCTGTGAAGGTTTTTCCCTTCCGCACCCGCACCGCCCAACTGAACACAATTGAATACGCCCGTGCGCTTCTGCGAAATGAGCCCGAAGCACTGATTCTTGCGTACAATGAGCCAGCCTTAGCCGGTTGCGCGCCCGATCGCACGATTGTGCGTTTCGATTGGACTACTCCCCTGCCGCGTTATTGGAATTGGCCGCTGTGGCTTTCGCGATTTGAGCGGGCTCGATATCTTTTCCCTAGCGAAAGCGAGCGTCAGATCTTCCTGCAGCAACATGCGCGCCTCCCCTCGCAGCAGGTGATCGCCATTCCCAATGCGGTGGACCTCGATTTATTCCAGCCCGCGAAGCAATCCTCGCCCCGACGATCGGGCGGCCCTTTGCGAGTCGGCTTTGCCGGCCAGTGGATCGCGCGAAAGGGCGTCGGGGAACTGCTAGAAGCTTGGAATGTCGTGAGATCGGCGCTGCCCAGATGCGAACTCTACCTTGCGGGTGGAACCTCGCTCTGGAAAACCGTTTCCAATGTGACCGGTGCTAATGAGTGCGCGGCTTGCGTTCGAGAAATGGAACAGCAGGGGCTGGTGCGCTCCGTAGGAGCGCTTACACGTTCGGCTATGCCGGGGTTCTGGAATTCGGTCGATGTGGCCGTAGTGCCGTCGCTGTACGAGCCGTTTGGTCTCGTGGCTTTAGAAGCATTGGCGTGCGGCGTGCCGGTGGTCGCTACGGCTACAGGCGGATTGAAGGAAATCGTCGTCGACGGCGAGTGCGGGTTGCTCGTGCCGCCGGGTGATATTGCCGCTCTCGCGCGCGCTTTGTGTTCTCTGCTCACCGACGAATCACTGCGCCTGCGGTTGAGTGCGGGGACCCGGCCCAGGGCCCAGTGCTTTTCGCTGCAACGCCGTTCGCACAAGCTTTTGGAACTCTTGTCGGGGCGAAACGATAACGCTTGCATAGGTATGGCCGCCGCTGGTTTGCAGCATACCGATAGCCTGGCGGAGCAGTTTCACCCACGCAGATGAAAGTCGAACTGCTGCAATATTTGGAGTGTCCCGGCTGCCGGGGATCGCTATCTCTCGCCACGGAGCCTGGAAATCGCCAGCCGGTTTGCGAGATCGAAGAAGGCGCGTTGACTTGCAATAACTGTGCCGCAGCATATCCGATTGTGCGGTCGCTGCCTCGCTTTGTCGCCTCCGAGAATTACGCCGCCTCTTTCGGCTTTCAATGGAACAAGTTTCCCACGCTACAAATGGACTCCGTGATGGGAAACAATTTGAGTCGCAAGCGCTTCACGGATTGCACGGGTTGGCCCGCCAATCTTGGTGGTGAGCGAATCCTGGAGGCGGGATGTGGGGCCGGCCGTTTCACCCAGCTTGCTCTCGAAACTGGAGCGGAGGTTTTTTCCTTCGATCTGAGTAGCGCGGTTGAGGCTGCCTACGCAAACATTAAGGACGCATCGCGGCTTCACATGTTTCAAGCCAGCATCTATCAGCTCCCGCTTCGCAAAGGTTTTTTTGACAAGATCTTCTGCATGGGCGTGATTCAGCACTGCCCGGAACCCAAAAAAGCCTTTCTCAACCTGGTCCCTTTTCTCCGGCCCGGCGGGACCATTGTGATCGACGTTTATTCCAAGGCTGGATTCCCTCCTCCGCTGAAGTATTGGGTACGCCCGATCACTCGCCGCATTCGTCCGAAAGCACTCTATGCCATTCTCTCTCGTGTAATACCGCTGGCTTTTGACGTAAAAAACTTCGTCTCTCGAGCTCCCGCCATCGGTCCCAGGATGGCCGCACTCATTCCTATCGGTCCGCTGAGTCATGCCGAGATCGGCTTACATTACACGGATAGTGAGATCAAGCAGGTGAAAGTTCTGAGCGCGTTTGACATGCTTTCACCGCGATATGACCTCCCGCAAGCAATTGACGACGTTCGGAGATGGTTCGAGGAAGCCGGGCTCGTCGAAATCGAGATGCGATTCGGCTATAACGGAATCAATGCCAGAGGCAGAAGACCGCTCTCCCATGATCATGCTGCTCGGCCGGCGGGATGAACCTACCGATGCCGTCCGCGACTACTCGAACTGTCTAAGCAAGGCGCTGCGACGGCAAGGAGTAACCTGCGAAGCCTCACAAGTCCGTTGGCAAGAACAAGGCTGGATCGTCGCGCTCGCGAAGTTATGGAAAAAGAGTCGTTCTTGGCGGGGCCGCTGGGTTGTCCTCCACTATACGGCGCTGATGTGGTCGCGCCGAGGTTTTCCTATCGCCGTTCCCCTCGTGCTGCAAGCCCTAAGACTCCGGGGATGCCGGACCGCCGTTGTTTTTCACGACGTTTACGCCGACGCCGGCCCCGGTTGGGTCGATCGGTTCCGCGTCGCTTTTCAGGAAAAAATCATGAGCCACCTCAGCGTTAGGGCCGATCGGGCGATTATCCCTGTTCCGCTGGAGCGCGTGCCTTGGCTCTCGAATCTGAAGTCCACGATTGTATTCATTCCTGTCGGAGCGAATGTACCGTCACTCGAAGAGTTGGCGCGAGATGGATTCGTGCCCGTTCCCAATGCTATTTCCACGGTCGCTGTCTTTGGCATCCCCACCTGGCCCGCCGCGCAGGAGCGTGAAGTGCATGCAATTGTGCAATCCGTCCGCCACGCCTGCGCGAAAATCGGCGGACTGCAGCTTCTGGTGTTGGGCCGCGGCGCGAAAGAAGCGGAGCGTCTGCTGCGCACCGAACTATCTGGTACTGGCGTGCGATTGAGAGTTGATGGCCTGCGCAGCGGCCAAGAAATTAGCGCTGGCTTGTCATGTTGCCACGTCCTACTCTTCGTCCGTGGGGCTCTCTCCAGCCGGCGCAGCAGTGGTCTCGCTGGTATTGCCTGCGGACTTCCTATTGTGGCTTATGAAGGGCGCGAAACCGGATTTCCTCTGACGGAGGCGGGTATTGTCTTCGTTCCGCAAGATGACATCGTCTCGTTGGGAGATCAACTGGCCGGGCTCTTACTGGATAAAGAACGCCGAGTGGCTTTGAGTGCGCGCAATCTCGCCGCTTTCCGGCAATGGTTTTCTTGGGACCGGATCGCGGAGCGATGGATCGAAGCTCTCGGCAGCAAGAATAAGGATTTTCAAACGTGACGACCTCGCTTGCGGCGAGCCCGGAGTTGAATCAAATAACAAAGAACCGAAGCGCACGGAAGAACGTTCCGCGGAGGGTACTGATTTACAGCGCGGATTTCTGGCCGGTGGTGGGAGGTGTGCAGTCAGTCGTGATGACTCTGGCTCGAGGCTTCGCCGCGAGCGCACAAACTCCAGAGCGTGTGGAATGTACCGTGGTAACGGATACGCCAGTGGGCACAGCCTCGGATGCCGATCTGCCATTCCGCGTAGTACGAAATCCAGGTCTCGTCGAATTGGTTCGCTTACTGCGACGATCCGACCTTGTTCACGTAGCCGGCCCGGCGCTGTTTCCACTGCTAGTCAGTTTCATCTTGCGCAAGCCAATTGTCGTGGAGCATCACGGCTTCCAGGCCTTGTGTCCCAATGGCTTGCTCTTTCATGAGCCGACGCGCGCTGCGTGCCCTGGCCATTTTCTCGCGGGACACCACCGCGAGTGTTGGAAATGTAACGCGGATTCAGGCTACTGGCATAGCTTGAGGTTATGGGCACTGACCTTTCTTCGCCGATGGTGTTGCCGGTTCGTGGATGCCAACATCGCCCCGACACGCTGGCTCGATGGTGTGCTGAAGTTGCCGCGAGGCTTCGTAATTTCGCATGGGATAAGCGAGCGGCCAGCCTCGCCGTATCCTCAGGGAAACTGTCCCACATTCGTCTTCATTGGCCGCCTGGTTAGTACCAAGGGAGTGGAGGTCCTCCTCGATGCGGCGCATGAATTGTCGAATAAGGGGCTGCACTTTCGGCTGGTGATCGTTGGCGAGGGTCCAGAACGCGGCAAGCTGGAACGGAAATGCAAGCAGCTGGAACTCGCGCAAACAGTTGATTTCGCCGGCTACGTAGAGGAAGCCGGCGTGGAATCGCTGCTCAGGAACGCAACCGCAGTTGTAATGCCGTCGCTGGCCGGAGAGGTCTTTGGACTTGTGGCAGCCGAAAACATGATGCGAGGCCGCGCGGTCATCGCTCCTAAGGGTGGATCATTGGCGGAAGTGGTTGGCGAGACCGGGTTCACATTTGATGCCGGCGATGCGAGATCGCTTGCGGCGTGCATGGAGAAAGTTTTGCGCTCGCCCGAAAAGGCCGCCAAAATGGGCGAAAGCGCCCGGTATTACAGTGTGAAACAATTCAGCGCAGCACGGATGGTTGAAGACCACTTGACAATCTATCGGCAGGTGCTCGAATGAGTGCGGGCGCTCAACCGGGAACTACCACGGCGCCAGGGCTGCACGAATATCTCCTGCGGCAGGTCCTCCCGCGCTATTTTTGCGCCGGGGAGCGTGCCATAGACCTGGGCGCCGGTAGCGGAGCGCTGGCGCTGCGATTGCGCGATGCCGGCTGGAACGTCTTGGCGGCTGACGTGAATCAGGAGGCCTATCAAACCGGCATTCCCTTTGTGCGGGTCGATTTCAACCAGCAGGATTTTTCGTCGAAACTGGATCCTGGCAGCTTCGGGCTGGTCACCTCAGTCGAAGTCATCGAACACGTGGAGAATCCTATCGGTTTCTTGCGCAATGTCAGGCGCTTGCTGAAGCCCGGCGGAGTGGCCGTACTGACCACGCCAAATGTGGATAACACCCCGGCGCGAATTAAATTTCTCTTACGCGGAACGATCCGCATGATGGACGTGCAGAGCGAGCAGACGCACATTACGCCGATTTTTTGGGATCTCTTCACGCGCCAGTACCTGCCCAGAGCGGAACTGCAACTACTGGAACACCACCTGTATCCCGACCGGGGTTACCAGATGACGCGCCCTGGATTAGCGGGCTCCATGCGGCTGCTCTCTCTTTGTCTGCGCGGTGATTGTTTGCAAGGCGACAATCACGTCATCATCCTGAGCGCAAATCATAACGGCGCGATGGGCCACTCCAAACAGGTTCTGGTCTAGACGCCGCTATCTACTGGCTGCACGCATACCTAACGATTTCGATTCTCCACGGAACCTGCCCCGTGTCGGGCGCGAAACGCTGCTTCCATTCGGCTCCGGGATCGTGAACCATTCGCTCGGTATTTTCGAGGACGCATCGGCCATTCAGCCAGTGTTCGGCTTCGTCCATTGGAGCAGCCGGAATCTGATAGTGCGGACCTTTCACAAGAAACATCTGCGCGGCAACAGGGCGTCCGGCTGTGAGCCACTGCGGCCCGTTATATACGTTGCGGCGCCGGGTGGAGTCAGGGAGCAGGCCGTCGAAGTTCTGGCCGTTCTCCGTCGCAACTGGAGGAAGTGCATAGGTCAGATAAAAAAAGAAGGAGGGATTATCGCCGATTACAATTCCGCCGTTGCGAGTAAGGTTCGCGGATTCTTGCGAAATCGTCTCCCACGGCTCAATCCAATGCGGCGCCGCATACCATGCGCGGGAAACAATTCCGTACCAGCCGATCGCGGCGACGAACAGGAGCGCCCCCGATAGGACTCGCCGCGCAGGTTTGCCCGTAGCCGCCGTGAGTGCAATGCCCACTGGCAAGATCAGCCAAGGGCTAATGAACAACATTCTTTTTGTATTCGCTATGCCCAGAAGGGTCATGACCGAAAGCAGTCCCGTGAAGTAGAGCAGGAAGCGCTTTGCCTGGTGCGAAACAGAGACGAACGTCATCACGAGGCAAATCATAATGGCCGCCGCAACCGGCACGCCGAGGAACCAGAACCAAGGCGCCACCGACTCGCTTACGAAAACGGAATAGAAATTGTAGAGGCCAGTGAAAAACAAAGTCGCGATCCGGCTGTTGGGCTCAATGCTTTCGTGAATCTCACCCACGAAGGCTCGGGCAATCGGGACATACGCAGCCAGCAGGAGCAGACCCGTCCCCGCGACCTGAGCCCACGCCTTCCGTGGCATGTTTCTATTTAGAATAATGAAATCCAGCGCCAAACAGCCGAGCAAAGCCCATCCGAAATAGTTGGAATAAAGCAGTAGCAACGAGGAGAGGATCAACCAGAACCAATTGCGCAAGTGTGGAGATTCGAGGTATCGAAAGTAATTCCACGTAAGAAGCGAGACGAGGAGAAAACAGAATGAATACCAGGTAGCTAATCGCCCAAAATGAAAACCGTAAGGCCACAGCGCCACAAGGAGGAGCGTATATCCCTGGGCCGCCCTTCCCGCCTGTCGTTTCGCGGCATTCGCCAGCACCCAAGCGCCGGCAAGATAAAAGAGAACCGCGGGCAGGCGCAAAAGGTGCTGTTCCCCTCCCGTCAGCCGGAGCCATCCATGGAGGATCAGATCGTACAATGGCGGATGCTCGTGCTCGCCGGCGCCGGTTAGATAAAGGCTTATCGTGTGGACAATGGGCTGCGCCGCACGGTCAATGATGGCGCATTCGTCGTCCACTTCGGTGAACCAACGGTTGGTCAGCAGTAAAGCCGCGCCGAGCAAAGGCAAAATGACGAATTGCAGGCGATCGAGCCTGCCCCCCCTCCCCCCATTTTTTTGCAAGTGTTGATTCTGAGGGGCTTGCATTCGAGCGGTTGCGGAAGTGTTCACAGTGCGAGGTTTATGATCGCGATGTTGGAAGTGTTCATTAGAAGCGGGTTAGTCGCGACAACTCGAAGAGTCTAACGCAGAAAGGAAGCAAGAAAGGGGCGAGCGAGGCAAGCCTAATGCGAACATGGCATATGTTATGCAGTTGGCAATTTGAAGTCAAGATGTATTTACTATTTGATATTCGAATGCACTCCTATTCGAAAGCCCGTTGGGAATTTTTGACAAATGGGAACGGACGCCATGCGCGAGGCGATGATCAGATCACATTCGAAACGCTTTCCTCTTTCGCCGCGATGCTCGGTGGGCAATAATCGTTCCGTCATCGCATAACGGAGTACATTTGGTGTCGGACAGGCGAGGTTTGAGCGCATGAACGGTGCACTGGCCCTAAGCGATCGCTCGAGGCAGGCTGTGGGGCTGCTGGCGTTTGCCGGGCTGATGGGAATCGTCCTGGCGCTGGCGAATTGGATTGTGACCGGGTCTTTGGGAATGCTGATCATGGGCGGCATGGCCATTGCCCTGGTCATGATCGTGGTGACAACGCTCAATAACTGGCGAATCGGTCTGCTGCTTTTCATCGTGTGGCTCTTGTTTGAAGATTTGGCGCGCAAGTATCTAGGGAATGGATTGATTCTATTCTTCGGTAAGGACGTTTTAGCGGCGATCACTTATCTCTCGCTGTGGAGAGCCAAACGGCGCGGTGAGGTTCCCTGGTTCAAGCCGCCGTTTATCGTTCCGCTGGCATTGTTCTTTTTCTTAGCAGCGATCCAGGTGTTTAACACCTGGAGTCCGAGCGTGCTCTATGGTTTCCTGGGCCTGAAGCTTTATTTCTACTATTTTCCGTTGGTCTATGGAGGATATGCACTGTTGCGAAACGGGGCGGACCTGGAGCAACTGCTTGTTTTCAACATCGCTTTCGGTCTGGTGATCGCGGTACTTGGCATCATTCAATCCGTCGTGGGATTGAAAGTTTTAAATCCGGTTGTGCTGGCCCCCGAGCTCGAGGGGCTGGGTAATTTGACGCGGTACTCACCGATTACGCATCAAGCGGTTCCGCAGCCGACTTCCGTATTCGTCAGCGCCGGCCGCTTTGCCTCTTACATCATCCTCGTGGTCATCTTGGCTCTGGGCGCTCAGGCCTATCTGCTGCTGACACAGCGGCGGCGGGCGGCCTGGGGATTTCTGGGAGTGGGAATTGCTGTAGTTGCAGCAATGCAGAGCGGGTCGCGCGGATCGCTCATCTACGTGACGATGAGCGTGCTCGTATTATCGGCGGGGTTTCTTTGGGGCGCGCCGTGGCGCTGGGGACAAGGCCGCCGCCTGGTGAAGGCGCTGCGACGGGCCTTTCTGGTCGGGGCAGTGGGTCTCTTCCTCATGGTTCAGTTTTTCCCAAGGTCCATCGGCGCAAGCTGGGCATTCTATTCGGAAACTCTCTCTCCGACGAGCTCGGCCTCGGAGCTGGAGAGTCGAACTTGGGAATATCCGCTGCGCAATTTGATAACGGCACTGCAGCACCCGCGCTGGCTTTATGGAGATGGCACGGGCACGGCCTCGCTGGGGATGCAGTATGTGGCCAAGGCGCTGGGGCAAGCGCCGATCAGCTTTTGGGTAGAGAACGGCTGGGGCACCCTCATTCTGGAGATGGGCATTTTGGGACCGATTCTTTGGATCATCTGGACCTCCACTCTGCTCTACTTCTCGTGGAAAGTCGTGCGCCGACTACGCGGGACAGTTTATTTTCCGGTGGCACTATCGATTTTCTGGTACGCCTTCGTGCTGCTGGTGCCGTTCAGTTACAACGGCATGGCACCCTACCAAAATTATGTAATGAACGCGTACCTTTGGCTATTGATCGGCGTGCTCTTCCGCCTGCCCCATTTGGCAAGCAATCCGCAGACCGTGCCGCGCCAAGCTCAAGTGCCCAAGCTCCGAACCGCCACGGCCTACGCCGGGGGGTTGTAGCACGAATGTGTGGTATCGCCGGCATTGTTGGCGATACTTCCGCAGAGTCATTCCTTCCGGCAGCGAAAAGCATGGCGGCAGCCATGCTCCACCGAGGTCCTGACAGCCATGGAGTGATCTCATCGGGCGAATGTCTGCTGGTGAATACGCGGCTAGCGATCCTGGATCGTAGCGAACGCGGGCACCAGCCCATGGCAAATGGCGCGGAGAGTGTGTGGATCACTTACAACGGAGAGACCTATAACGCAGCCGAACTGCGCCAGGACCTGACCCAGCGAGGATATTCCTTCAAATCCGGCACCGATACCGAGGTGGTGCTCCACCTCTACGAAGAGTACGGCGATAACTTCGTGCAAAAAATGCGCGGGATGTTTGCGTTGGCGATCTGGGACTTGCAGGCGCACAAGCTACTGCTGGCACGGGACCGCCTGGGTATCAAGCCGCTCTACATTGCGCGGCAGGGCAAACGACTCATTTTCGGCTCGGAATTAAAGTGCCTGCTGGCCTCGGGCTTGATCGATCGGCGAATTGATCCTCAGGCATTGCGCCTTTACCTCCAATTCGGCCATGTTCCTCCGCCCGGGAGCATGATAGATGGAGTGCATCCGCTCCCGCCCGGATACCTGGCTCACTGGCAAGACGGCGCCTGGGATTCGCGGGCCTATTGGGCTCTGGACCAGCGTTGCTGCGCCAGCAGGAAGGCAGCCGCAGCCGATCAGGGCGCGACCGGTGTTGGCGAGCAGCTAGGAGATGTATTGTTCGAAGCGATGCAGAGGCATCTGATTTCCGATGTGCCCATCGTGCTGTTTCTGAGCGGCGGTGCCGATTCCGCTTGTCTCGGGGCGCTGGCGAGAAACGCGAGCACGGCGAAAGTTACGGCAATGACTATAGGTTTTGCGGAGCGCGAGTTTGATGAAACGGCGCTCAGCCAGCAGACCGCAGTCGCGCTGGGACTTCCGCTGAAATCGGTGATACTTTCCCCTGCACGAGTAGCAGATGAAATCGATCCGTGCATCCGAGCCTTGGATCAACCAAGCGTCGATGGACTTAATTCCTACTGGATCTCAAAAATCGGCGCGGAGCAGGGATTCAAGGTTGCCATTTCGGGGCAGGGCGGAGACGAACTCTTTGGCGGGTACAGCTCCTGGAACTGGTTCGAGCGCCTGGAAAAAGCCGCTCGCTGGGCACGCCACCTGCCCAGGGCATTTTCGGGCTTCCTTGACCACGAACCATTGCCGTATCGCTGGCGCAAACTGTCGTATCTTTTTGGAGGTTGCGATCCTTTTTTGGCTTCGCAGATGGCGGTAAGAAGCCTCTTTCTGGAAAGCGACATTCGGCGATTGCTGGCCGCGCCGCTGGGTGAATACAACGAACCCGGTGAGGCTCGAGAATACTTGAGAAGTTACGCGTCTGTGATGGGGAGCCGGGATGGACGGGAAAAGCTGGCTTTGATGGATATCTGCGCTCACCTTCAACCCAGACTCTTGCGCGATCTCGATGCCATGAGCATGGCTCATAGCCTGGAGGTTAGACCCGTTTTTCTTGACGATCGAGTTGTCGAATTTTTGCTGGGCGTCCCGAGCTATTTGGACGGCCAGCCCAAGGAACTACTTTTTCGCGGCATCCAGCGTTTCATGCCGACCGATCTTCTTGCGGCTCTGAAGTCACGCAGAAAGCGGACGTTTACGTTTCCATTCGCGGAGTGGCTATCAAGAGATCTAAAGCCCGCGCTCGACGAGACGTTTTCTCCGCAGCGGCTGAGAGAAGGCGGAATTTTTGAGACCGAGGCCGTGAGCGGAATTTGGCAGCGGTTTCAGCGGTCACCGGCGGCGGTAGGGTGGTCGCGCATTTGGAATTTGTTCGTGGTGGCGCGCTGGTGCGAAGCGATGAGCGTGCGTCCTTAGCGTCGGCGCCATGTCCCGCCGGCGTATCGCAGTGGTTTCGCCCTTCATCGATAAGCGGCACGGCACAGAGCGCCGCGTGGCCGAATTCATCTCGCGCCTTGCCAATGATTATGAGTTTCACCTCTACAGCACACGCGTGGAGGATATCGACCTGGGGCGAGTCGTCTGGCATCGCATTCCGGAATTACGCGGTCCGCACGTATTGGGTTACCTGTGGTGGTTCCTAGCCAATCACCTGTGGCGCTGGCAACAGCGCAGCCACGGAAACATTCCGGACCTAGTCTATTCGCCGGGAATCAACTGCCTGGACGCAGACGCCGTGTCGGTCCATATCGTTTTTGCCGCATTTCGAGAAGCCATCAAGAAGGAACTGCGGTTGAGGCGGAATCCGATTGGCGCATGGCCGCAGATCATTCACCGGCGGTTTTACTACCGGCTGATCGCAATGCTGGAGCCTTACGTTTACGGCCGTGGCGATCTATCGATCGCAGCGGTCTCAAAAACAATTGCCTGCGATCTGCAGCGTTTCTATCGTTGTCCGGGTGAAATCAGTGTGATCTACAACGGTCTGGATGTGGGAAGCTTCTCGCCGGAGCGCCGCGCCAGCTTGCGCGATGACTCGCGCCGCAATCTCTCGATTCGAGACGAGGACTTCGTTCTCCTGCTGATTGGCAATGATTGGAAAAACAAGGGATTGACGTGCCTCTTGGAGGCCATGGGGCAAGTTGCAGATCCGCGATTGCGGGCGCTCGTGGTGGGCAAGGACAATCGTGCGCCTTTTCTGGCTCTGATCGGTCAATTAGGCTTGGACGGACAGGTTCAATTTTGTCCGCCTCGTGCCGACGTAGAAACGTATTATGCCGCCGCTGACGTTTACGCTGGGCCGTCGTTAGTCGATGCTTTCGCTCAGCCTCCAGCGGAAGCGATGGCTTGCGGGCTGCCGGTGATAACGTCTCGCACAAATGGGGGATCGGAAATCATCACGCACGGATGCGATGGTTTGGTCCTGGAAGACCCGATGGATTTCATGGGGCTCGCGGAGATGATCCGAAAGCTGATCGACGACGCGGCGCTGCGCAATCGATTGGGCGCGGCGGCGGCGGAAACCGCGCGCCAGTACACGTGGGAGCGAAACGCACAACAGATGCGCGAGCTATTTGAACGCGCCGCGCTGCGAAACTCGCGGCGATGATCGTCGGCCTGTTTCCCGAACTATCGGCTGCCGGCGGAATCCAGCGGTCCGGCGGCCTGACGGCGTTGGCGCTCGCGTCGTTCGCTGCGCATCGCGGGGAGAAATATCAGTTTCTCAGCTTAAATGATGCGGCGGGGGCGCGGTCGTTGAAGGAGGGCTCTAGAGAGATCGATTTCATGGGTTGCGGCCGTTCGAAGACGCGGTTTGTTTCGTCGGCGTTGGAGTTGGCCGCGCGTCAGCCCACTATCGTGGTGGGGCTGCATCCGAACCTGGCGCCGGTGATGGCCGCAATGAAGATTGCTGCGCCAGGGATGCGCAGCGCGGTGGTTGTGCACGGCGAAGAGGTGTGGAAGCCGTTACCGGCAGTTCGGCGATGGTCGGTGCAATCGGCGGACCGAGTGCTGGCGCCGAGCAATGATACATTATCGCGGGCGATCGAAGAACAGCGGTTGGTCAGCGGCAAGGGACGGAAGCTGGCGTGGAGCCTCGGACCGGAGTTTGACCCCCACGCGGCTCCCCTTGCTGGATCCTCGCCGCCTGGATTTCCGCGGGGCCGAGTGATCCTGACGGTGGGGCGCTGGGAGGCAAGCGAAGCCTACAAAGGTGTGGACCATTTGATCGCGGCGCTGCCGATCTTGCTCGCAAAGTTTTCAGACGTGCAACTGGTGGCAGTGGGGGAAGGGAGCGATCTGCCCCGCCTGCAATCGTTGGCGGGGGAATCGGGTGTTTCGAGCCAAGTTCATTTTCTTCCATTCATGACGCGCGACCAACTGCCGAGCGCCTACGACCATTGCGAGATATTTGCCATGCCGAGCCGGGGCGAGGGCTTTGGGCTGGTCTTTATCGAAGCTATGGCACGGGCGAAGCCTGTGATCGGCGGAGCGCACGGCGGCACGCCGGAGATCATCGACGACGCGGTCAACGGCTATTTGGTGCGATACGGCGATGTAGCGCAGCTTACAGAGAGGCTGAGCCTGCTGCTGGCCAACGATTCGCTGCGGCAAGAGATGGGCGCGCAGGCGCTGGCCAAGGCGCGGCGCGATTTCACGTTCGCTCGCTTCTCTGGCGAACTCGCCGCGATTCTCAGCGAGTTCGTGGACTGAGGATTGCGCTGTTCGGGTGGCGTGCACGGCAACATTCTGGTGGAAGCAGAGCGGGCGGACGATGCATCGAGGCTATAATCCGGCAGCCCGGAATGCGAATCGCCGCTGCGCGACCTCGCGGGGAGATGCGGTCGGCGGCACGGGTGCTGTGCGCGGGATTTCTGTGCAATCTAAACTCTATTCAGCTCCGGTCGTTTACGATCCGACCCTATCCAGTGATGGGGATTCGCTTCCGCGATCTGCCGCCGCGCGCTTGCGCATCCTGAAGGTCACGCAATCGTACTACCCGTTTCTCGATCGCGGGGGAGCCCCAATGGTGGTGCACGCGCTGGCGCGGGGGCTTGCGAAAAAGAGTCATGAAGTAACGGTATTGACCTCGGATCTCGGAATCGAAACGGCCCGAAAGGCCGACGATAGCGTAGCCGTGCGCGTGTCGGAGGGATGGCGATCCGAGAGCGATTCTGTGCAGACGATCTATCTTTCGGCGCACGGGCTTTCGGCGCATGGGCGTTACCGTTCGCTGACGTGGAATCCGCGGATCTTCGCGTTCTGCCGGGAACGGCTGGGAACGTTTGACATTGTGCACATCTACGGAACCTACGATCTGCTTGGACCTATCGTGGCGCGCGCCTGCAGACAGCTAAGAATTCCATACGTCGTTGAGCCCATGGGGATGTTCCGGCCGATCGTTCGCAGCCTTGCCATCAAATGGCTTTATCGTCGTCTCTTAGGCGAATCAGTGGTGCGCGGCGCGGCGCGGCTCGTGGCTACATCAGATCAGGAGCAGCGAGAGCTGATCGAAGAAGGAATTGCTCGAGGAAAGATCGTCATACGGCGCAATGGAATCGCGCTGCCGGAGCGTTTGCCCGCGAGCGGGGAGTTTCGGCGGCAGTGGAAAATTCCGCAAGAAGCGCTGCTGGTTCTCTTTCTGGGGAGAATCGTGAGCAAGAAGAGTCCCGAACTGCTGCTGGAGGCTTTCGCGCGCTGGCAAGCCTCGTCGAAGACGACAGAGCGCGCCATGCTCGTCATTGCGGGTCCCGCTGAAGAAGCAGAGTACAAGAAAAGATTGGAAGCGCAGGTGAAGCGGCTGGGCCTGGGCGGAGCCGTGCTGTTCACGGGCCCACTCTACGATGATGCCAAATGGGCCGCGTTGATCGACGCGGACATTTTTGTCTTGCCATCACAGAATGAAAACTTCGGGAACGCTGCGGCCGAGGCAGTCGCCTGCGGGACGCCCGCGGTAGTTACGGACCGATGTGGAATCGCTCCATTCATTGAACGCCGCGCAGGGATCGTGATACCGCACGAATGCAAAGCGCTGGCCTGCGCTTTGCACAAGTTGAGCGATGCGAGTTGCCGCGAGGGCATGAAAGCAGGTTGCGCTGAAGTGGCTCGCGGATTGGGTTGGGACGAGCCTCTGGCGGAAACAGAGGCACTTTACGCGGAGTTATTGATTCAGTTGAATCGAATACGGAATTGACTGAACGCTCGGCTGCCGAGGCGGCGGCGAGCTAAGAAGCGAATCTGGAGGCGGGCTTCGCAGTGAATATTCTGGGCATCAACGCTTACCACGCGAATGCCTCGGCGGCGCTCGTCTCTGACGGCACGCTCGTGGCGGCCGTAGAGGAGGAGCGATTTAATCGCGTGAAGTACGCAGCCGGATTTCCTGTGGCAGCGATTCGTTACTGCTTGAAAGCCGCAGGCATCACGCTGAATGAGATCGATCATATTGCTATTCCGCGCAACCCCTGGGCACGGATGGGAACGAAACTTCTTTATGCCCTGCGCATGCCGGGCTTCGCGCGAGAACGGATGAAAGTTTTATCCTCCTTTGTGGGGATTCCCGAAGCATTGGCCAAAGCGTTTGAAACAGATCCGAAGCGAATTCGCGCCCAATTCCATCGCGTGGAGCACCACCGCGCGCACCTGGCCACCGCGTTTTTCGTGTCGCCCTTCGATCAAGCGACCCTCCTGTCTGCAGACGGCCTGGGGGATTTCGCCAGCACCATGTGGGCGACGGGCGACGGCAATCGCATACGTATCGATGGCAGCATTGCCTTCCCTCATTCGCTGGGCATCTACTACACAGCCCTCACGCAATACCTTGGCTTCTGGAAGTTCGGCGACGAATACAAGGTCATGGGGCTCTCCGCTTACGGCGAACCAGCCTACCTCGAAGAGTTTCGCCGCATATTGGTCAATGAAGAGAACGGATTCCGTTTGGGGCTGAAGTATTTCAGTCATCATCGCCAGGGCGCAGAGATGAGCTGGAGAGACGCGGAACAAACGCCGCTACTCGGCCGGCTCTTCTCCGATTATCTGGAGAAGCGGCTGGGCCGCAGTCGTCCGGCCGAGGCCCCATTGGAGCAGAAGCACAAGGACATCGCCGCCAGTTTGCAGGCCCGATTGGAGGAAGTGCTGTTTCAACAAGTCACGGAACAGCAGGCACGTTCGGGACAAAGGAAACTCTGCTTTGCCGGGGGCGTGGCGCTCAATTGCGTGGCCAATGGAAAACTTTTCGACCAGGCGCCTTTTGAACAGATCTTCATTCAGCCTGCGGCGGGCGATGCGGGGCTCGCGCTCGGCGCCGCCTTTCACGTCTATCATCAAATTCTTGGTCATCCCCGCAGTTTTCAAATGAGGCATGTATCCTGGGGGCCTGACTACTCGGCGTCTGAAATAAGAACGGCCCTGGAAGAGAAGGGTATCTTTCAAGACGGCCTAGATATCTCGGAGTTAGCTGAAGAGAAAATCGCGCAGGCCACAGCGCAGTATATTTCCGAAGGCGACGTGGTAGGGTGGTTTTCGGGGAGGGCTGAATGGGGGCCGCGGGCTCTTGGAAACCGCAGTATCCTTGCCGATCCTCGGCGCCCGGAGATGAAAGAGATTTTGAATCGCCGGATCAAACACCGGGAATCGTTTCGCCCATTCGCTCCTTCGATCCTTGCGGAATCAACGGAGGAATTTTTCGAAAGAGCCCATCCATCGCCTTTCATGACGTTTGCTTATCCGCTTCGCCAGGAAAAGCGGAACGCACTGCCGGCCGCTACGCACGTGGATGGCACCTGCCGGCTGCAAACAGTTGATCGTGATGCTAATCCCCGATTTTGGCGGCTCATCTCCGAATTCGGCAGGCTGACCGGCACTCCCGCAGTTGTGAATACTTCGTTCAACGATAACGAGCCGATCGTGTGCGCACCGGGGGAGGCGATCGACTGCTTTCTGCGTACCCACATGGACGCGCTGGTGATGGGAAATTATGTCGTTCGCAAGCCGCGCTCGGCTGACGGCGAGAACTCCGCGCGGATCTCCTCTCGGGTCTCGGAGGTGTCGCGCTGACCGCCACGAGCCGGTTCCGTTTTTGCTCTGATGTAAGCCGAGCGCTCGATACAAATCCTGCCGGAACATCCTTCTTGTAGCGCATGCGCCCGCTGCACGTTCTGCTCTTGAATGAATATTTCCCGCCTGACACTGCCGCGACTGCAAAAAATGCAGCGCTTGTTGCCGACGCAATTGCGGAACGGCATTACGTCACCGTACTCGCCGGCCGTCCGTCTTATGACCCGACGGAGCGCCACCCGGCATATCTGTGGAGGCGTGAGCGACAGGGTAATCTTACGATTGAGCGAGTTGGCTCTACGGCCTTTTCCCGGTTTCGGATGAAAGGGCGCATTGCGAATTATCTGAGCTATGTGGCGCTGGCCATCCCGCGGGCGCTTTCGATGCGACCCGATGTCATCCTGGCGATGACTGATCCTCCAATTGAGGGAATCGTGGGCGCGTCGATTGCAAAGCTTTTAGGCCGCCCCTTTGTCTACAACCTTCGCGACCTATATCCGGATATGGCTCTGGCTGGAGGGATCCTGCATTCCGGAAGCTGGACTGATGCCTGGGAGACGCTACATCGCAAGGCCTTACGCTATGCTGCGCGAGTGATTGTGCTGGGCGAGGACATGCGGGAACGCATCCTAGAAAAAGGCGTCGATCCCGCACGGATTGTGGTCGTAAGGGATGCCGTGCCATTTCCTGAGATTCCGCCCGCAGTCGATGAAGCAGTCGTCCGTGAGATACGCGGCGGATTCCGCTTCGTAATCATTCATGCCGGCAATTTAGGGTTCTATGGCGCGTGGCATACGCTGATTCGAGCGGCGCAGATGCTCGAACGTGACGGCATGGGTTTGGTCTTCATTGGGGAAGGGGCCATGAAACCGCAGGTTCAGCAGGCTGCGCAGGGTTGTCCAAACGTAATGTTTCTGCCTTTCCGGCCGGCTTGTGATATCCCCTCTGTTATGGCGGCGGGGGATTTGCACGTAATCACCATAAAGAGGGGGTTGGAGGGCGTGGTGGTGCCGAGCAAGATGTACAACATTTTAGCGGCTGGCCGGCCGCTATTGGCCGTAACCACGGAAAAAGCCGAGGTAGCGCGTTGGGCTGAACGATGGGGCTGCGGTATTGCCGCCGACCCGGACGATGCCGAGGCGGTCGCGAAATCGGTGCGAAGCGTGTTAGGGGCGCCTGAACGCTTGGAACACATAGGCTTCCAGGCCCGTAAACTCGCAAAAACGTATGATAGGTTGAATGAACTTCGGAAGTTTGTGGACGTGATCGAAGAAGCAGCGAGCGGATGACGGCTTTGAGCGAGATGCGCCTAAGCCGATGGGTCTTAGAAGGTAACCGAGTGCGGAAATCATGGTAATGGCATGATGATGGCTTGATGATGGTGGGCCTATTCACCTTCACGGTCGCGCTATGCACGTCATTGGTAATCACAGTGCCCGTGCGGCAATTGGCCGTTCGCGTAGGCATGGTAGACCGACCCGGCCCCCGAAAAATACACCTGGAGCCGATCCCCCTGTTGGGCGGAATCGCGATCTATGCCGCTGTGATGTTGGGGGTGCTGGTGTCCCATTCCGGCGAAGCCCTTAGCCAGATTCTCGGGATCCTGGCGGGTGCCACGCTGCTGCTGCTGGTTGGAATTCTGGACGATCGCGGATGGTTACATCATCAGATCAAGCTTTTTCTAGCCATGCCGCTTGCCGGCCTGATCGTGCTCGCCGCGGGGATACGCGCGCAGGTCTTCTCAACATTTCTTCCTGGGCGCTTCGGTTTCGCGGCTGACGCCGTGCTAACTATATTTTGGGTGACCGGCATCACGGCGTCTTTCAGCATTCTTGATTATATGGATGGAGTTTGCGCGGGTATTGCCGCCATCGCCTCTCTCTTCTTCGCCGTCTTGGCAATGCTGAGCGGACAGGCACCCGTCACCACGCTGGCGGCGGCAGTCATTGGGGCCGCCCTGGGCTTTTTGAGATGGAACTTCAGCCCAGCGAAGATTTTTATGGGCGATGGCGGCGCAATGCTACTGGGCTTTTTAGTGGCGACGCTGGCGCTGAAACTGCATGTCAATGACAGCTCGCGAAGCGCTATTTGGCTCGCGCCTACCCTGGTGCTGGCTGTGCCGATTCTCGACACCACTCTCGTTTCTGTTTCACGTTTGCGGCGCGGATTGGTTCCGTTTACCAGTCCTGGCAAGGACCACACCGGCCACCGATTGGCGAATAGCGGACTTGGAACTCGCGGCGCCGTTCTAGTCATGTACGCCATGGGGATTAGTTTCGGACTATTGGCGATCCTCTCGACCCGCCTGAACTCCGGGCAAATGGAGAGATTTGCCGCGATTGTGATGGCTGGCCTGCTCGGTGCGGTGGGCCTGCTGGAGTGCTTGCCGTATGAACGGCAATAGAGACGAGCTAAGCCTTTTGCCCGAAATTATGGGCGCCTCTTTCTTTGAGAGGTATTGTTCGTACGCATACTTTGCTGCGCCAAGCCCCTTCGCTATACTGCCAGCCAGAGTAGCCCTTTCTGTTGAGAACGGCCGTTCGGGCGGCCCGCATCATTCGACGTGACTATTGGGGGAAGGGTAAGCTGCAACAGACTAACGAAGAGCAGCCAGGGGTTGCGCCGGACGTCCCCGTAGGGATTGTGGGCGGCTCGGCCGCCGGTTTGTTCACCGCTTTGCTCCTGGCGCGGGCAGGACGTGGCGTGCGCTTGTTTGAGCGCACGGAACGGTTAGACCCCAACCGCAGAACGCTGATTGTTACCAATCGTATCCGAGATTTGCTGGGCTCCTCACTTGAAAAATCCGTTATTAACGAAATTCAGCGATTCGAACTCTTCACCGATGGCCGAGCGGCCACCATTCAACTCGACTCTCCCGATTTGATCATCGAGCGTTCGCGCTTGATTCGGGCCTTGGCCGACGAGGCGCAAAGCCATGGAGCTCAGCTTGAATTCGGCCGCCGCTTCGCCTCGCTGGAAGCTAAGGGGCCAGGCATCGAGATGACCCTGTCGCAAACGGGGACTCGGAAGCACGGACCAGAGTACGAACGAGTGTGCTGCAGCGCAGTGGTGGGTGCCGATGGGGCGCAGAGCGGCGTAGCTCGAGCGGCCGGATGGCCGAAGCTGGCAACCGTGCCGTTGGTGCAGGCCATCGTAAAACTGCCGTCGGGTATGCCGTCTGATACCGTCCGGGTATGGTTCGTTCCCGACGATACGCCGTACTTTTATTGGCTGATTCCGGAGTCCGAAGGTCGCGGAGCGCTGGGGTTGATTGGCGTTAACGGCCAGCAAACGCGGCGCTGCCTGGAGCGCTTCATGGAAAAGCGCCATTTTAGAGCCCTGTCGTTTCAGGGGGCTCGCATCCCCGTGTATGAAGGATGGGTCCCGGTGGAGCGAAGGGTGGGCCGCGGGCGCGTTTACCTGGTTGGCGACGCCGCCGCTCAAGTCAAAGTGACGACCATCGGGGGTGTCGTTACGGGTTTCCGCGGCGCACGGGGCGTGAGCGAAAGCATTCTGAATGGCGGGCCGAGCCGAGAATTGAGGGCCCTGCGGCGTGAACTGGATTTACATCTGCTGATTCGGCGTTCGATTCACGGCTTCCAGCAAGCTGACTACAGCCGCCTGGTAGATTGGGTGAATGACGCAATGCGGCGATCTCTAAGTCGAGTCACCCGGGATGAAGCTGCGCGGGTTCTGTGGCATATCTGCCGCAACCAGCCTCGGCTCGTCTTGCTGGGCTTGCGCGGATTGTTTGCTCACTCGGTTCATCCGGCAAAAGGCAGTGATTCTTCGATTGCCCTGTCCCTCCCGACCCCTTCTGTTATCCAACGGTAAGAAGCAGGAGATGTACATTTGTAGCCGCAAGGGTATTCGTGTAACTTGGGTTTTGCCCGAGGCTGGGAGCTTGTGTCGACCCCTTAGCGGAAGACGGCCCAGCAGCGGCCATCTTGCCGGGAGGTTCATGTGCGCCTTGCCGTAATCGGTTGCGGATATGTGGGGTTAGTGACAGGCAGCTGTCTTGCTGAAGCGGGCCATGAAGTGACCGCGACGGACAATGATATTGCCCGTATCGAGATGCTGAATTCCGGCCGCCTGCCCATCTATGAACCCGGCCTGGATCGGGTGATGGAAAGCGCCACCGGAGCTGGCCGGCTGAGTTTCACTCCCGATTGCGCCAAGGCCGTTCGCGCGGCGGATGCAATTTTTATCTGCGTTGGCACACCGCCTCTCGAGTCAGGTGAAGCCGACCTTTCCGCAATCGACAATGTGGCCCGGCAGATCGCGGCTGCGTCTCGTTCCCCGAAGCTGATAATCGAAAAGAGCACCGTGCCGGCCCAGACGGGCGAGCAACTCCGGCACGCTCTTCAGGTCTACGGGCGAAGCGGCGGGGCCACCTTTCGCGTGGCTTCAAATCCGGAGTTCCTGCGGGAAGGCACGGCGGTGGCTGATTTCTTTCATCCTGACCGCATCGTGGTAGGCGTGGAGGACCCGGAATCGGAGCAGCAATTGCGGGAGATCTATAAACCCTTTCTCGAAGGCAGATTCCATTGCCCCGTTCACGAACCGAAATGCCCGGCAGGGCCCGCGCCGATGTTTCTGGTGACCACGATTGCCAGCGCCGAATTGATCAAGCACGCTTCGAACTCTTTCCTCGGTTTGAAGATCTCCTATGCGAACGTCATTGCCGACCTTTGCGAACGGCTCGGCGGGAATGTGGAGGAAGTGACACGGGCCATGGGGCTCGATCCGCGCATCGGTCCACATTTCCTCAACGCCGGCCTGGGCTTTGGAGGGTTCTGTCTGCCCAAGGATATTCAGGCATTCATTCGATTGGCGGAAAAGCATGGCGTGGATTTCACGATGCTCAAGGAAGTAGAGGCAGTGAACAAGCGGCGAATCGAGCAGTTTTTGGAAAAGGTTCGCCGGGCTCTGTGGGTGGTTAAGGAGAAGAAGGTCGGCGTGCTGGGCCTGGCCTTCAAGCCCAATACGGACGACATCCGTTTTGCGCCGGCGATCGACGTGGTCCGGCGGTTGACCGCGGAAGGAGCGACGGTTCGCGCCTCCGATCCCGTTGCCATTGAACGCGCTCGCCGAGTGCTGCACGGCGTGGAGTTCCTTGAGGATCCCTATGAGGTGGCCCGCGAAGCGGATGCCTTGCTCTTATTAACCGAGTGGAAAGAGTATCGAGACCTGGACTGGAAGCGTATTTATAGGGATATGGCCCGGCCTTTGGTACTGGATGCGCGGAATATGTTGCCTCCATCAAAAATGAAAGAGTTGGGCTTTGAGTATCACAGCTTTGGACGGCCGGACTTGAGCGCGAATGCCGTGCTGGTTCCGTCCTGAGCCTTACCTTTGGGATTCTGCCGCGGCGACCTGCTGCCGAAAGAAGTCCAACGTCAGGCGTAGTCCTTCGTCCAGATTCACCTTCGGTTCCCATCCGAGCAAGCGCCTGGCCTTGCTGATATCGGGACAACGCTGCTTCGGATCGTCCTGCGGAAGCGGCTTGAAAACAATGGGCATGTCAGATCCGAGGAGTGCGCGGATGCGCTCTGCAAATTCCAGAATGGTGATTTCTTGTGGATTCCCGATGTTTACCGGCTCGTGCTCATCGGAATTCATCAGCCGATAGATGCCTTCGACAAGATCAGAGACGTAGCAAAAACTGCGGGTTTGGCGCCCGTCTCCGTACACCGTGATGGGCTGAGCGGTCAACGCCTGAAATACGAAATTGGGCAGGGCGCGGCCATCATTGAGGCGCATCCGTGGTCCATAAGTATTGAAGATACGGACGATGTGAGTATCAACACCATGGAAGCGGTGGTAGGCCATAACCATAGCTTCGGCAAATCGCTTGGCTTCATCGTACACACCGCGCGGACCAATGGGGTTCACATGCCCCCAATAGGTCTCGGGCTGCGGACTGATTTGCGGGTCGCCGTAGCACTCCGATGTGGAGGCCATCAGGTACTTGGCTTGTTTCGCGAGCGCGAGTCCCAGAGCATTGTGTGTACCCAAGGCCCCAACTTTCAGCGTCTGGATCGGCAGCTTTAAATAATCGACTGGGCTTGCGGGAGAAGCGAAGTGCAGGACGTAATCGACCGGGCCAGCCACGTCGATATATTGCGAAACGTCGTGGCGCATCATGCGAAAGCGGGGATGCTTGGTCAGATGAGCAACGTTCCCATCGTTCCCGGTGACCAAGTTATCGATGCAGAGCACGTCCCATCCGCGCTCAATCAGGTAGTCACATAGATGCGAACCCAGAAATCCTGCACCTCCGGTAATGACTGCGCGCAAACGCCCTCCTTCAAAACAGCCTTCCGCGGGGTTTGGAAAGGCCCAACGGAATGAATTGTACCGCCCCAGTTTCGATGCATCGTAAGGGCCTAACAGTCATGCACCGCGACCTATTGGTTATTGCCCATCTTCATTGCAAATCTTCCGCTATTGGCCCCAGGCCTTGTCTCTCGGAAACGCCCTCCGAAAAGACGGCGCGAAGTTGCGCCTCCCAATCCGGCAGCCTTATGCCAAATTTGTCGTTCAACTTGCGATTGGCAAGCACGGAATAAGCCGGACGGCGGGCCGGAGTGGGATACTCCGCGGTAGCGATCGGCACAACGTGGCGCGCAATAAGCGGCCGGTTCTTGGTAGCCGCGGCAAACCAATCGGCAACAGGTGTTTGACTTGAGGCCAAGCCCAGAATCGCACGCGCAAAATTAAACCAATTGGTTTCGCCGCCAGCGGTCATTTGGTAGATGCCCTTGATTTCAGGGCCTCGTTGCACACCCCCCGAGCGCTCCCAGAGTTGGGAGAGAATACCCGCGGTGGCGGCGGCGATTTCCCGGCTCCAGGTGGGCGCGCCCACCTGATCGCAAACAATCCTCAATTCCTCTTTTTCAGTAGCGAGCCGAAGAACGGTCAACAAGAAATTGCGGCCTTCCCGCGCGTAGACCCAAGCCGTGCGAAGGATCAGATAGGCTGGGCCAATCTGCTGAATGGCTCGCTCTCCTTCCAGTTTGGTTCTTCCATAGACGCTTAGCGGGTTTGGTGGATCGTCTTCGTCATAGGGCTGTCCCTTGGTCCCGTCGAATACGTAATCCGTGGAATAATGCACCAGAAGCGCGCCCAGTTTCTTGGCCTCTTCGGCCATCACTCCTGGCGCAACTGCGTTGATGGAGCGGGCAGCCGGTTCGTCTGATTCGGCTCGGTCCACAGCTGTATATGCGGCGGCGTTGACGACTAGATGAGGCCGCGCCGTGCGGATCGCGCGCCGGATTTCATCTGGCTTGCTGAGGTCGAGTTGCTGCCGATCAAGCGCGGTCAAATCTCCGACGCGATCGAGGAGCGGCACTAAGTCCCGGCCGATCTGGCCGGTTTTCCCGGCCAGAAGAATCTTTGGCCTCACCGCTCTTTTCTCATCGTATAGACTGGGAGCAACTCGCGCGGCATTGCCGCAAGCGCGGAAGCCTTCGCATCTTTTTCGGAGACGAGCGGTGCGGCAATATTCCACGTGATGGCGATATCAGGATCGCACCAAAGAATACTGTGCTCGTCTTCCGCATCGTAAAAGGCGCTGCACTTATAGAGAAACTGAACTCGTTCCGTAAGAGCCAGGAATCCGTGAGCAAACCCACGCGGAATGTAAATCTGATTCTGCGTTGCCGCGGAGAGCACAACACCCGCCCATTTTCCGAAAGTCGGGGAGCCGGCGCGAATGTCCACGGCCACGTCCAGCGCCTCTCCTTCTATCACCCGGCAGAGCTTGACTTGAGCATGATGCAACTGGTAATGCAAACCGCGCAGCGTTCCTTTCAGCGAAGAGGAGTGGTTATCCTGTACGAATGCATCGGTGATCCCGGCCTCGGCGAATCTGGCCTGGTTATAACTCTCGATAAAAAAGCCACGTGTATCGCGGAAAATGGCAGGGCGTAACTCCCATACTTCGGGCAGCGATGTCGCAATCCTCTGCAAGCGCATATCCCTCTCAATCCCATGAAAGTGTACCGATCATAAACAGTCGTACATACGAAGCGCAATGAGGCACGGCTTATTTGAATTTGGCGGAAGCGTATCAATCCTCGAGGTCGCATGCGAAAAACGAACATTCCGCCTCGAATCGTGCGTATCCGACCACACAGAGAGTGCGGCCCTTAGGGCAGCAACGCGTCGATCGTACGCTTTCTCCTCTGCTATCATTGCCGCCCATGAGGCGAAGTGAGGAGGAAATATGAACAGGCGCGCAGCCGGGTTGATGATCGCGACGGCGATGACGGTAGCAGGCTTTATCGCAGGATTACTGCTGGAGAAAAAGATGGGCCGCGTTGAGGCCCAGGGGAAATCCACCTTCAGCGCTGCCGCGATTGCGGGGGAGAAGAATACGCAGGATGTATGGGGTCCATACGAAGTCGTGCCCGACTGGCCCAAGCCGCTGACCTCGTTGCCGGGACACGAAAAGTGGACCTGGGGAGCCGTGGAGAGCGTCTTCGCGGAGAGCCCTAACCGCGTTTTTATTTTGGAGCGCGGCGAATTGCCCGTTATGAAGCGCCCCGAAGAAGTTGCCTACCCGAAGGTCGGCCCAAGCATCTCATTCCCGGTTTCGCAGGTTCCCTTTCGTAATGCCTCGGTTGGGCCGGTGACGAGCGCGGGCAATCCCGTGTGGAGCGGGAAGCTAGGCGTGGACGCGCGCTGGGAGCACTGCATCGCCGTGGTAGACGCGAACGGAAATCTCATCGAAGACTGGACGAAATGGGATTCCATGCTCAAGCGCCCGCACTACATCACCATCAACCCGTATGATCCGGATAAGCACGTGTGGGTGGTCGACGATCAAGGCCATGCGATTTACGAATTCACGCACGATGGCAAGCAATTGGTGAAGACGCTCGGCACCCCCAATCAACCCGGCAACGACGAAAAACACTTCAATCGCCCGACCTTCATCAACTGGTTACCCGACGGCACAATGTTTGTCACAGATGGCTACGGCAACACGCGCGTCGTGAAATTCGATAAAGACGGCAAATTCCTGATGACTTTCGGCCAGCCCTCCAACCCGCCCGACGATACCCGTCCGAGCGTTTTCAAGGATGTGCATGGCGTCGTCTTCGATCCGGCCACGCATCGCGTTTTCGTAACCGATCGCGCCGACCATCGCATCGAGATCTTCGATGAAAATGGAAAATTCCTCGATCAATGGAGCACCGGAAAGCCATCTACCCCACAGTTCCTCTACATGGCCGCCGACCGCACTGTCTGGATCGCCGACGGGACTACGGCCAAGATCATCAAGTTCGATCTCGACGGGCACTATCTCTATTCCTGGGGCAGCCAGGGCGACTGGCCCGGCGCTTTGTGGAACGTGCATGGAATGAGCGTGGATCCAGAGGGCAATCTCTATCTCGCCGAAGTCAACAACGGCAGAGCGGAAAAATTCCGTCCGCGCCCCGGCGCGAATCCAGCACTGCTCATTGGCCAACGTCTGCGTGCCGCGCGGTGAGAACTCGTCATCGCCGCAGGGCAAACTGGCTGGGTTCCCAATACTGACGCTTGTGCTCGCAATAGAACGCAACCGTCTTTTCGATGCCCGCGCGAAGATTCACCTCGGGAACCCATCCGGTTGCGTCCTGGATTCTCGTTATATCGGAAACGAAATCGCCGGTCTCGACAAAGTACCGATCCTTAGGCCAAGGTACCTCGTGAATTTCTGTGTGCGGCACGCATTCGGCGACGTTCATGACCATTTCTCGAAACGGAGTGCCAATGCCAGATCCGAGATTATAAACTTTCCCGCGCGTGGCAGGCGAAAGCGCCACCGCTAAAATACCTTTCGCAGTATCTTCGGCAAAAACGTAGTCTCTAATCTGTTTTCCATCACCGTATATGGTTAGCGGCTGGCCATCCATTGCCAACCGGATGAACCAGTTCACAATTCCATAGGCGTTGTGTTTCATCTGCTGGCGCGGCCCGTAAGGATTGGCTATGCGCACGCACGTCGTGTCCAGGTTGAAGGCCTCGCTATAAAACTTGAAGTATTTCTCGACGTTGAGCTTATGGATGCCGTAAATACTAATACAATTGGTTGGATGATCTTCATCAACCGGATTGTATTGCGTAAGTCCATATACGAACCGTGAACTGGAAAAGACGACCTTCGTTTCCGGGTTGAACTGCCGGCATGCCTCAAGGACGATGAGATGGCCGCGGCAGTTAATGTCCAAGTCGAGAAGCGGGTCGCGGTTACTGTGAACGTAGCTGACTTGCGCGGCTAAATCGAAGACGTAATCGACCCCCTTGACCGCTTCTTTCATCTTGAGCGCATCGCGGATGTCACCCTCGATGAATTCGATCTCTCGCGCGATGGGTTCCAGGTTAAATAGATTACCTCCGTACAACGGAAGCATGGCGTCAATGATGCGTACCTTAGCTCCGTATTTCACCGCGAGGTGGGCCAGCGTGCTGCCAAGCATCCCTGCGCCCCCGGTTATTAGGATCCGTTTGTTGAAAAGTTTATTCAGTGGGTTATCCTTTTAAGGCAGTCGACGGACCAAATTTCGGTATTGCGGCGAATGAGAGAGTCTACATCACAGCCATAGGTTGTGAAACCGAGTTTGGCGATATCATGGGCAAGCACTACCAGAGGGATCGTTTGAAGGGGACCGAGAGGAACAATGCGCGCACGTCTCGTGGATCTGCCAGAGAAGTAAGCTTCATAGTGAAGAGCGGCCCTACACCAACGCCCAGATTTATTACGCGACACTATCTTTGCGCAATCAGATCGCAAACCCACCCGGGCGGAAGTTGCCGCAAACCGACTTTCTCTATCGCCTCATCAAGTGAAAGTCGCCTGTTTGAGAGTTGGTCCATGACGCTGATCTTTCCGAAGCCCGCCGCTTGAAGCCGACGCGGCAGCGCCAGAGGATCCTGACCGGCATCGACCATCATCGGCGGAGCCCATTCGACGATGATCGACAAGCGCTCATTTTCAGCCAGGATGCGCCCCATTCCCTCTAGCACGGCCAACTCCGCCCCTTCGGCGTCGATCTTGACCACGTCAACAATCCCCTGAACGATTTCATCGAGAGACACACAGGGGACCGTCAGAGTGTCACCAAGGCCGGGTGTGTCGAGCCAGCGAGAGTTTGGACCAAACGATGAGAGCCCTACAGGCGAGACACTCAGCGTGAGCATGCCACGTTGACTAGCCGCTGCGAACGGGTGAATCTTGACGTTCTGCAGATTGTTTTTCCGAACGTTATCGGAAAGCAGGATTAGATTCTTAGGTGAACACTCTACCGCGTGTACCTGTCCCCGTGCCCCTACCTTACCTGCTGCAAGCAGCGTGTAGTATCCGATGTTCGCACCGACGTCAATAAAAACGGCCCCCGGTCGCAGCAAGCCGGCCAAGACTCTCCGAGTCAACGGCTCGTGGTCCAGCAAGTCTAGATATCCCAGATAGACAGGTAGTAAGTTCCGCGGGACATGGAGTCTGCAAGAGCTGCCCCACATAGGAAAACCCACACCCTCGAAAACATCAAGGGCCAGGGCTCGTCCCAGCCAGTGTTCATGTAATGGCGGAAGAAATCCTCGAATAGAGAGCGCTAGTATCGCCCTCGCGATAGAGGGGAATCCCCTTGCCAAATGAGTGATCATTTCACTTCGCTTCATGGCGAATCGCCACTCGCCTGCTTCTCTCGGCGCGTCGGCAGCCGCAGGTGTGCGCTCCTGGAGTTGGCAGGTTTGCAAGCTTCTTGCGAGACACAACAACCATTCGAACTCGTGGTCGTTGGACGGGACTCTGAAAGGTGGTAGCTGTAAATACGCGTTTGGGTGGGATGCCGCCACGATCGTCCTCGTCAACTACGACGGTGCCACGATACACACTTATAACTTAATGCGATGTTAAGCGAGAGTTACAGTTTGCGCGGATTTGGGCGAAGTCTCACGAAGTAGGCGAGCTTGCCCCCAACGTCGTCACGTCCTGCGTATGGAGGGAGGCCAGCGATAAGCTGGTGAATTGGCATTTCCGCTTAGCGTTACAACACCCTTGTTCATGGCCCCGGTGTTGCCGCCTTGAAGGCGGCCATATTGGCTACCCAGCCGCCCGATGGCGATAGCGTCCAGCTAGCCGCTATGCTCCCTGCCACTCCTTGAATCGCGTCTTCATCGGCATAGGCCGCCGCATTCCCCAGATCCACCCGCTTCGTGAAGCCAGTGGCGGCCGTAAATGTGTCTCCATGTCCGACCGAATCCTCCGCACCACACCCGAAAATCATGTCGCCATTTGCGGTGGTCGTCGCCGAGCCGCTTGAAGGATTGGTCCAGGTCCCTTGGTTGCCCGCTGTCCCATCCAGAGCCGACGTAGCCGCGACGCCGTTATATTCATGAATGCCCATCGCCAGATAGGCTACCGCGCTGCTGAAGTTCACCGATACCGTGTTGCTTGTGCCTCCCTTGATATTCGTGGCATACAAAATCGCGCAGCCCTGGCTATGTGCTGCATCGTAGGTCGCGATCGCCCGCGCATAACTGTTTCCTTGGCTGTCGGTGGCCGTGATGGTGGGATTCACATTGCCGTAGGTTATGCCCACGATGATTGCATTGCCGGCTGTCGTGGCCGGGAACGTGGCCGTGAACGATGTGTAGCCCTGTCCCGTTATATCGCTACGGGATGCTTGCTGGATGTGAGTGATCGTCCCGGGCGGCGGGGCGGAACCCACGGTGAACAACATGCCGTTGCTGCTCTGACCGCTGACCGTGACGGTGACGTTGCCGGTAGCCGCTCCGCTCGGCACTGGTGCAACGATGCTCGTCCCACTCCAGTTTGTCGGTGTCGCCGTCGTGCCATTGAAGCTGACCGTGCTGCTTCCTTGCGTCCCTCCAAAGCTCGTCCCAGTGATGGTTACCGACGTTCCCACTGCCCCGAACGTTGGCGACAGGCTCGTGATGTTAGGTTTCACCGTAAACGCTGCGCCATTGCTGGTCTGGCCGCCGACGGTGACGGTGACATTGCCAGTGGTCGCTCCTGTCGGAACCGGGACCGCGATGCTCGTGTTGCTCCAACTCGTGGGTGTCGCTGTCGTACCGTTGAAACTGATCGTGCTGCTCCCTTGCGTGGCACCGAAATTCGTACCTGCGATCGTCACCGATGTTCCCACTGCCCCGGACGTTGGCGACAGGCTCGTGATGTTGGGCTTCACCGTAAACGCTGCGCCGTTGCTGGTCTGGCCGCTGACCGTGACGGTGACGTTGCCGGTGGTCGCTCCCGCTGGAACTGGGACTGCGATGCTCGTGTCGCTCCAACTTGTGGGTGTCGCTGCCGTACCGTTGAAGCTAATTGTGCTGCTCCCTTGCGCCCCTCCAAAGTTCGTCCCGCTGATTGTTACTGACGTTCCCACTGCCCCGAACGTTGGCGACAGGCTCGTGATGTTGGGTTTCACCGTAAACGCTGCGCCGTTGCTGGCCTGGCCGCCGACCGTAACGGTGACGTTGCCAGTGGTCGCTCCGCTCGGCACCTGTGCAACGATGCTCGCCCCACTCCAGCTTGTGGGCGTCGCTGCCGTACCGTTGAAGCTAATTGTGCTGCTCCCTTGCGTAGCGCCGAAATTCGTTCCTGCAATCGTCACCGACGTTCCCACGATCCCGGACGTTGGCGACAGACTCGTAATGTTGGGCTTCACCGTAAACGCTGCGCCGTTGCTGGCCTGGCCGCCGACCGTAACGGTGACGTTGCCAGTAGTCGCTCCGCTCGGCACCGGTGCAACGATGCTCGTCCCACTCCAGCTTGTCGGCGTCGCCGCCGTGCCGTTGAATGCAACCGTGCTGCTCCCTTGTGTTGTGCCGAAGTTCGTCCCTGCAATCGTCACCGACGTTCCCACGATCCCGGACGTTGGCGACAGGCTGGTGATGTTGGGCTTCACCGTAAACGCTGCGCCATTGCTGGTTTGACCGCCAGCGGTGACGGTGACGTTGCCAGTAGTCGCTCCTGCCGGAACCGGGGCTGCAATGCTGGTGTCGCTCCAACTCGTGGGTGTCGCTGCCATCCCGTTGAAGCTGACCGCGCTGCTCCCTTGCGTCCCTCCAAAGCCCGTCCCGGTGATCGTCACTGACGTTCCCACGATCCCGGACGTCGGTGACAGGCTCGTGATGTTTGGAGCCGCCACACCAACAGTGAAAAGAATGCCGTTGCTGGTCTGGCCGCTGACCGTAACGGTAACGCTGCCGGTGGTCGCTCCCGCTGGAACCGGGACCGCGATGCTAGTGTCGCTCCAACTCGTGGGTGTCGCTGCCGTCCCGTTGAAGCTGATCGCGCTACTCCCTTGCGTCCCGCCAAAGCTCGTCCCGGTGATCGTCACTGACGTTCCTACGATCGCGGACGTTGGCGACAAGCTCGTGATGTTGGGCTTTACCGTAAACGCCGCGCCATTGCTGGTCTGGCCACTGACCGTAACGGTGACGCTGCCGGTGGTCGCTCCCGCTGGAACCGGGACCGCGATGCTGGTGTCGCTCCAACTCGTGGGTGTCGCTGCCGTCCCGTTGAAGCTGACCGCGCTGCTCCCTTGCGTCCCTCCAAAGCTCGTCCCCGCAATCGTCACC
>Ga0206939_10023_pt1 | contig 46249 bp, 38 predicted proteins | sample Alteio_BWOrgHeat_10_FD_152921 | JGI IMG/M metagenome (GOLD analysis project Ga0206939, IMG submission 152921) | Enriched cells from forest soil in Barre Woods Harvard Forest LTER site, Petersham, Massachusetts, United States -... | ecosystem: Environmental > Terrestrial > Soil > Temperate forest >... | reverse complement strand
ATACGCTCTTGACGCCGCCTACTTCGGCCGGGGCGCTGGAAGGCATCACGCGAAATATAGTCATGGACATTGCGAAAAATAAGCTTAAACTCTTGGTGAAGGAAGAACTGTTTACGCCGTATCACGTTTATATAGGAGACGAAGTATTTTTAACAGGAACCGCCGCGGAAGTCGTGCCTGTCACAGATGTGGATGGCCGGATGATCGGCGACGGGAAACCGGGAAAAACCACTCTGAGACTAATGAAGGAGTTTCGGGAACTGACGCGCCTGACCGGCGTTCCTATATAAAGGAACAACGATGAAAGTGGGCGGAACCGTACCTCTGCAGAAATTGGCGCGGCTTAAACTGGAGTTGTCGGAAGCGGTGAAAAAAGAAGAATACGAGCGAGCGGCCAAGCTGCGAGACAGGATCCTTGATTTGAAAGAGCAGCTGACAGCTTCGCCTAAAAGGCCCAAATATAAATCTCATGTTGCGTGACACTTGTCGGATCAGTAAGATGAGGCTATACTTAGGGGGACAGATGAGGACAACCAATGTCTAATCGATTTACCGAACGAGCCCAACGCGTCATTTTGATCGCGCAAGAAGAAGCCAAGCGCCTCAACCATGATTATGTCGGCACGGAACATATTCTCCTTGGTCTCATTGCGCTCGGCGAAGGCGTGGCCGCGCAAGTGCTCGCCAACCTCGGAGTCGACCTGCGTCGCGTCCGCGCGGAAATCGAAAAAATCGTCGGCACCGGCGACAATGTCATGCTTCTTGGTGAAATCCCTTTTACTCCCCGCGCCAAGAAAGTGTTGGAGCTCGCGGTTGAAGAAGCCCAAAACATGGGCCACAGCCATGTCGGTACGGAACATTTACTTTTAGGCCTCATTCGCGAAGAAGAAGGCGTCGCGGCGCAAGTGCTTGAAAATCTCGGCGTGCGCCTCGACATCGTGCGAGAAGAAGTCATCAGCTTGCTTGGCGAAGGACAACCTGGACCGCAGCAGGCTCCCACCGCGCCCGCACGTTCTTCCGGTGGATCAAAATCTAAGACCCCAACGCTTGATGAATTTGGCCGCGATCTGACACTCATGGCTAAAGATAGCAAGCTCGATCCCGTCATCGGCCGTGCTGATGAGATCGAACGGCTCATTCAGATTTTATCGCGCCGCACAAAAAACAATCCTGTCTTGATCGGCGATCCAGGCGTGGGAAAAACAGCGATCGTGGAAGGACTTGCCCAGAAAATCTCGAGCGGCGATATTCCGGAGATCCTCGTCAACAAGCGTGTGATGACGTTGGATCTGGCGGCCGTCGTGGCCGGAACAAAGTATCGCGGCGAGTTTGAACAGCGACTCAAAAATATTATTGAAGAAATCCGCCGCGCCAAAAACTCCATCATTCTGTTCATTGATGAATTGCATACCGTGATTGGAGCTGGAGCCGCCGAAGGAGCCATCGACGCATCCAACATTTTAAAGCCGGCTTTGGCACGCGGTGAACTCCAATGCATCGGAGCCACGACGTACGACGAATATCGCAAATACATCGAGCACGATGCCGCCCTCGAACGCCGCTTCCAGCCCATCAATGTGGAACCGCCGTCTATCGAAGACACCGTCAAAATCTTGAGCGGCCTGCGCGAGAAATATGAAACGCATCACAAGGTGAAATTCTCCGATGATGCGCTGCTCGCTGCCGCGGAGCTTTCCGACCGCTACATCGCTGACCGGTTCTTGCCGGACAAAGCGATCGATTTGATCGATGAAGCCGGAAGCCGCGCGCGACTCCAAACCACCGTTCTGCCGCAGAACCTGAAAGACAAAGAAGTGGAGATCACACAAGTGTCCAAAGACAAGGACACCGCCATCTCGTCTCAGGAATATGAGAAAGCGGCCCGGCTGCGGGACAAAGAAAAAGAATTGCGCAAGAATTTAGACGATTCCAAAAAGAAATGGAAGGAAAAACGCGAAGCCACCCAGCCCACCGTCACGCATGAAGAAATCGCGGCGATCGTGGCGAAATGGACCGGCATTCCCGTCCAGCGTCTGACCGAGAAAGAATCGGATCGCTTGATGAATTTAGAGGAAGAGCTGCACCGCCGCGTCGTGGGCCAGGAAGAAGCGATCAAATCGCTCTCTCAGGCTATCCGGCGCTCGCGTACAGGACTGAAAGATCCCAAGAAACCGATTGGCTCTTTCATTTTCCTTGGACCGACGGGTGTGGGAAAAACAGAGCTCGCGCGCGCTGTTTCTGAGATTTTGTTCGGCGAAGAAGATTCGATGATCCGCATCGACATGTCCGAATACATGGAAAAATTCTCCGTGTCTCGCTTGATCGGAGCGCCTCCGGGATATGTGGGCTATGAGGAAGGCGGCCAACTGACCGAAGCCGTGCGCCGCAAACCTTACTCCGTGGTTCTGCTCGATGAAATCGAGAAAGCGCATCCGGATGTCTTCAATATTCTTTTGCAGGTGCTCGATGACGGGCAGCTGACCGACAACCTCGGACACAAAGTGAACTTCAAAAACACGGTTGTCATCATGACGTCCAACGTGGGCGCGCGCCAGATTTCACGCGGCAAATCCCTCGGCTTCTTGGTGGAAGAAGACGCGAAGAAAGATTATCAGACCATGAAGTCTACCGTCATGGAAGAAGTGAAGCGCGCCTTCAACCCGGAATTCTTAAACCGCATCGATGACGTGATTTTCTTCCATGCCCTCTCCAAAGAAGACATGAAGAAGATCCTGGAACTGATGCTGCGCCGCGTGGAAGACAAGCTGAAACTGCAAGGCTATACCATCATCTTGACGGACGAAGCCAAGGGTCACCTGCTCGAAAAGGGATTTGATCCTCATTACGGCGCGCGACCGCTGCAGCGCACCATTCAGCGTCTCATCGAAGACACCATGGCGAGCGAAATTCTATCCAAACGTTTCAGCGCGCCCTGCACCGTCTACGTCGACTTTGACAACGATGAGAAACGCCTGACGTTCGGCACGCAGCCGGCCGTTAAAGCGGCCAAACACTAAGACCTCTCCCGTCTCCCGATTGTTATACTCGTAACGTGAAACGCTTAGCGTTTATCGTTACTTTTCTAGTTGGTTCCGTAGGCGCTTTCCAATGGATCTCCCAAGGATTTTCTACGTCCTGGGAACCGCGCCTGCGGACTTACCTCGAAGACGTCGCCGGACGTCTCACGCATACGAGAGTCCATATCGACAGTATCGCACCCTCATTTTTTCATCATGTCCGATTGGTCAACGTACGCGTCACCGAACCCGAAGATCCCGCGCATCCTCTTTTTCAAGCGGCCGATATCGAACTCACCGTCAGCTTGATCGACCTACCAAGAGCGCTCATCCACCGGAAAGCCTATGAAGCGATCGGACTCGTCACCCTGAGAAACCCATGGGTACGGCTATCCGCCGAAATTCTCGCAAAGCACAAGAGCTATCGAAACGCGACAGCTTCTGCTTCGCCTGCTTCGACCTCTTTACCTCCTTGGTTCACCTTGGCCTGGAACAGCGGAACGTTTCAATGGATCGACGCGCAAGCGCCGCATGGAAGCTGGACCCTCTATCAAGCCGAAGGCGCTTTTCGCATTCGCGGCCCAAGACAAAATTTCGCCATCCGCGGAAGCACTCTCGACGCCGGAGTGGCGCGCTTTCAATTTTCAAGTCTGGGACACCGGTGGAACGCCCAGCTCATGGCCTCTGATGGGGAATGTCAAAAAGTCATCTCATCACTTGAGACATTGCTGAAACGACCGCTTCTCCCTAAAGGCGTTTCACTGCGAGGATATTTTCACTTGGATGTTCAAGCGAGTGGACGTAGTTGGCCAACGAAGGACGAAGATCCGCGTCGCTATTTAGATCAAGCAACATTGACATTTCTTCCTTCCGAAAAAAACAAATCGGACTCTTTATCGATTGGGCTCTCAGGCAGTTTGATTTATAAAAAGGATAAAATTTCCGCGTCTCATTTTTCCTTCGATGGCCCCGGATTGGAGGGGAGCGGAAATGCCGAACTTCTAATTGAAGGAACCCGTATCCATCCCTCATTCACATTGAAGGCGGACCTTCCTTCCGGCCAGCTTTTCCACCGACCGTTTCAGAATGCCGTTGTCCAAGCACGCTACAGTGATAGACATTGGGATATTATTCAAAACACATTTCATTTTTTAGAGGGAATCGTTTCCCTTAAAGGCTCACTGGCATCAGAGAGTCGGGATCTGACGATTACCGTTGAGAACGCCTCTTTGGCCGCCTTGGGACAGGAGCACGGGCTTCATCTCCCGGACGGCCGCATCAATGTGTCTGGCTCGCTTAAAGGCCCTGCCGGCCAATGGGACGCTTCCGGTTCTTGGTGGCTCTCCGGGATGCGGTGGGGACAAAATGACGTCGGAGAGGCGCGGGGAGACTTCGATATCACCCCTGAGCAATTTCAAGCCGAAGCCAAGTCAGACACCTCCCGCTTCCGCTTTGAATTGGACGGAATCCGTAATGAAAAACTTTTTGAGGTGGATCGTTTCGAACTTGACTTACCGAGCGGGGCCTCTTTAACAGCCGATGGCCATCTGAATCATGTCTCGGGAAGACTGCACGGAACGTTCACCGCGGCGCATGTGGACTTTCCCGCCGATGTTCCTTTTTCCGCGGTGGACCGGATTCCAGTGAATGGCCTCGTAGATGGGCAAGCAAAATTGAGCGGGACCTTGGACAAGCCCATCCTCGTCGGAACCCTCCAAAGCGCCGGATTAGCGCTGAAGGATCAATCCCTCGGCAAAACCAACGTTGCCTTTGTATGGGATAAGTCCCATCTGGATATTCCCTCTTTCCATATCGAGCCGGGTGTTCAAGGAAGCTATATGCAGGGCATAGGACTTTTGAAAATAAAAAATAAGACGATAGGCCGCTGGACGCTAAGCGAAGGGTCGCTTCGTTTTGAGAAAGCCGCCGGCTCTATCCACATACAAGATTTCTATCTTCAAACACCGGAAGCTATTCTGAGCGGTACGGGCAAAGCCGTGTGGCCGCTAGAGGAATCACCTCCCAAAAAAATGGCCCTGGAGGCACGCGGAAATCTCCGGTCCGCCGCCGATGCCGAAGCCTGGACGATTCCGTTCTCCGCATTGGGTGATATGGAATCTCTGGAAAAAGGATGGCAAGGCAAAGTGAAGGTCCTCGCGCCGCGGCCGCTTCTGCGGAAGAAGATAATGGAACCTCTCGAAACCGTCGTTCATTGGGCCCCCGAAGAAATTCATTGGACGGATACCCATTGGGGGCACCAATGGAACTCGGAAGGCTCGCTGCGATGGGACAAAAACGCTGCGGCCTGGTCAGCCCGCGTGCAAGCGAACCATGTTCTTCTTGAAGAATGGCAAGCTCTCCTCTGGCCTCAAGGAAAAGAGGAACTCCGTGGAACGTTGAGCGGCGATTGGAATTTGACGGGAACCCAAGAACATCCTATGGCGGACATGTCACTGCATCTTGAAGATGCCGCATGGCGCGCGTTTCATTTCTCAAGTGATATGCACGGCTCTTGGAGCCCGGCCGGCATCAAACCGCTCACGATCAATGGCCATTTAAAAACGGGCGGCGATTTCAAATTTTCGGGACTTCTCACCTCCGACAGACATGCTCAAGGCACCGTGCAATTAACCGGCTTCAATTTGCGGCCTTTGGGAGACAGCCTGCATTTTCCAAAATCCCTCGACGGCCTTGTGAACGCAACGCTCACGTTAAGCGGTCCGCTGGATCATCTGCTTTGGACAGGCCATGTGGAAGGAGAACCCGTTATTTATGCACCGGAGAGCGACCATCCGTTCAAGCTCGAGCAGGTCGCGATGGATATGACGCTCAAATCCCTCGACAGCGATTCAACCGTCGCTCATTTAACGCTGACCGAAGGCCACGCAAAAACCGCTGAAGAGCTGATCCGGTTTCGACCCGGAAGCTTCGTTGAATTTGCGGGACAAAAACCGGCGAAGCTGTCGCTCGGCACCGAGATCCGCAACCTGCATCTCGGAATTTTCACGCTGTTCGGCGGCCTGGATTTGGACGGCACGTGGCAGATCAAACCGCAAGGGTTCGCTATCCAAACGCAGGCGCAAACACATTCCTTGTTCATTAACGATTATGAATTGGGGGAAGGTTTGGTGCTCGCGGACTATTACAATGGCGTTCTCCAATTCCCCAAGCCTCTCAACGCGCCGCCGCTCATTTCAGGCATCATCGATTTCCATAGCGCGCCTCAATTAAAATTCACGAACTTCTTTATTTCCGGTCAAGACCAACAGAAGCTGGAACTCTCCGGAGACGTAGGTCCGGCGCTCTGGGATTTTCAGATGGCAGGCCGCGGTCTCGATATGGCGATCCTGGGAGAACTGGCTGGGTTCACCTATCCTTTGAGCGGAAGCGCAAACGTGCAAGTGCACGGGACCGGAAATCCCAAGAGCCCACATGTCGATGGGAAAGTGGACCTTGATCATGGTGCCGTCATGGGACTTTCATTCCGCTCTGGGTCTGCCGCATTTATTTGGCAGGACGCTCGAATCACGTTTACTAAACTAGAGCTCAGCGACCCCGGACATTACCATCTGGAAGGTTCCGGATCTTTTCCGCTCATCTCTAAAGAAAAAACGACCGCGCAGGATCATTCTATCGACTTTTCCGTCAGGCTTCGTGATTCCAATTTGAGTCTTTTGCAATCCTTCTCGCATGAAGTCAAAGACGCCAAAGGTCCTGTCGAAGGCTTACTCCAGATCAAAGGCACCTTGGAAGACCCGGATTTGCGTGGCTCTTTGCGCATCACGAACGGCAACATCGTGGGCGCCCATTACTTCCGTGAGCTCCGCAACGCCAACCTCGATGTCAGTTTTGAAGGCGACACGATAAAAATACACGAGGCGCGAGGCAAATCCGGAGAGGGCGAATTCAAAGGAGCAGGATCCATCACCTTGGCTGGGTTTGTACCGGCCAGCTATGACATTCAGTTAGACGTGATCTCTGCAAAGGGGCTGGACGTTCAAGTGCCTGAATTAGCCATTCCGGAAAGTCCGCTGGCCAAGCGCTTTAAATTTCTGACTACAGCGTCGCATACCGATGTGCGCGGGCATGTCGCGCTGCGCGGCCCGGCCGAAGCACCCGTCTTTAGCGGCGAGGGACTTTTCACGAACGGTCATTTCACGTTTCCGCCATCCCATAAGAATCCGCCATCCCCTGCTCTCCTAGAATGGTTCAGACGAATCACCTGGGACGTAAACCTGAAGTTTCAAGACGGTGCCTGGTTTGAAAATGAACTCGTGCAAACCAATATTACTGGAAGTCTGGCGCTCAAGGGGCCAAGCGACAAATTACGCGTGGATGGCGGCCTTGAAATTAACGAGGGAAAAATCAGCTACTTAGGATTGCAGTTTGATATTCAACAAGCGCACTTTGATATTCGCTCTGAGAAAAGCGGAGACAGTATTATCAATACCCCCTACGTTCGTGGCGCCGCGGAGTGCCAAATACAATCTGTGGACACGGTCAGCGGCGTGGCGGGAGCTTCTGGCGGAAGCCGACTGAGCATCAATGACACCATCACGCTGAATATCGATTATGCGCCTATCGATGAAATTAAGCCGCGCCTGACCTCTGCCGCAGACCCTACACTGAGCCAAGAAAAACTGCTCGCCCGCGTCACCCAGACGGATATTGAAAATTTGACGCCGCAGGAACGGACGTACCTCTATCAAAAACAAATCGTCAGCATGATCGACTCAAGCCTAGCCACACCACTCGCTCAGAACGTACTCAAGAAAACAGGCCTCGCCGATCGTTTGCGCGTGGAGCAAGTCTTTGACCCTAATAATAGCGCTCCTCAAGATCTGAATACTACCGCCGCGACGCAGCAGCAATCGACGGCTGTCAACCTTTTCGCCAACAAAAAATACACGGTGGAAAAAGACCTCTCCAATAGGCTCTCGCTCGGCTACGGCGTCCGATTTGTAGCGACGACCGCTCCCGAGCTTGACGTCCAACAGCAGAAGCTGGATCTGATCTCGGACGTCCAACTGTCCTACCGTTGGTTCCGAAACGTCTACCTTCGCGGTGATTTCGACTTACCCACGTCTAATCCGAACATCTTGCCCGAACGCAAAGTCACGATCGAGCCCCGCTGGCGTTTTGGGTGGTGGGGAAATACCAATCCGGAAAAAGACAAAACAAAATCCACGCCTTAAATAGGCTCGTTCACGGGACTGCTTCGGGAACATCTTGTGTTATAATACGTCGAAGTTAAGGTTCCAGGAGAGTTCTTGCCCTATTTTTCGAGATGTTTTAAATGGACACTTTACGCTTTACTCGGGGGTTTAGCGGTTTGTGGAGAGGTCCGGGCGGCAGATAGCCCGGTCATTTCTACGTCTTCAGTCGTTGTCTCAACTCCAACCCCAACGCCGACTCAGATATCAACCGTTTCTCCGAGCCCAACAGTTTCCACAAGCGCCGCTCTAGGAAGTTTGCCGGTTCCAGTATCAGTTCTCTCCGCTTCTACTCCTACGTATGCGGTCGAAGTCGCGACACCCACTCCGGCAGAAGCGGACCAGGACTCTAAACGCCTCTCCCGCTTGGCGCGAATCTTAAAAATCCAGGTAGAAGGCAACCGCAATATTCGCGAACGCGTCATTCTGGCCGATGTCAAAACACGCAAAAACGATTTGTACGATCCCGATAAACTGCGTAAGGATGTTCAAGCCATTTACGGCATGGGCAACTTCGAAGATGTCTCGCTCGAAGTGACAGACGTTCCGGGAGGTGTGCTCGTCACTTACAAAGTCATCGAAAAACCCATGATCAAGCGGATTGATTTTAAGGGCAACAAAAAAGTAGGGTCTGGGAAACTGCGTGACGGAATTTCCCTGAAAGAAAACGATCCATTGGACAAATTTAAACTCAATTTGGACGTGGAAAAAATATTGTCTGTTTATAAAGATGAAGGATTCGCCGCCGCGCAGGTCGAGCCATTCACGACCGCCGACCCAACCAACCATGTCACGATCACTTTCTTTGTAACAGAAGGCACGCAAGTCCTCGTTGACGATGTGGATATGCAGGGCGTCACGGCGTTCCCGCTCAAGAAAATCAAGAAGCTGATGAAAACGCGCCGCAAAAAAGTCTTCAAGCAGGATGTCCTCACCAAAGATGTCGAAGAAATCACAAAGTTCTATAAGAACCGCGGCTACCAGAACGTCAAAGTACTGGAACCCAAGCAAACCTTCAATGCCGACAAAACGCGCATCACCTTATCCGTGACAATCGAAGAAGGCCCGCTCTTTCACTTCGGTGTGACGAAGTTTAATGGGAATGCCATCTTTCCCAGCACAAAACTGCTGCCGGCCATTCAATACAAAACCGGCGATGTGTACAACCAAGAGAAAATGGATGCCACCGTCAGCAAGCTACAGGATATTTACGGTGCTCAAGGCTATATTCGAGTCCAAGTGAAACCAGACTTTGCCCAGGATCCTGCCAAAGGAATCGTTGATACGCAATTCAACATGACCGAAGGGGAAGTGGTCTACGTTGACCACATCGGCATCGAGGGCAATACGCATACAAAGGACTTTGTGATCCGCCGGGAAATTAAGATCAAAGAAGGCGAACCCTTCAGCTCCGTACTGGCGCGCAAGAGCGTGGAGCGTCTTTACAATCTCGGCTTCCTGGATAATGTCGATGTCGACGTGCAGCAGCCGAACTCCCCGAGCAAAGCCGATGTCATCTTCACCGTGACGGAAGGAAAACCGGGAATTCTGTCCGCTGGCGCAGGATATTCTTCCGTCGACGGCTTGATCGGAACTCTTCAAGTCCAGCACATCAACTTCCTCGGGCGTGGGCAAAGGATTAACCTCCAATGGCAATTCGGCGCCAGAACCAATAGCTTCGACCTAGGCTGGTCGGAACCCTGGTTGGCCGGAAAACCCATCACCTTAGGCGTAGACGTTTTCAATACGACAAGGCTCCAGCAGCTAGGAACTATCACCAACGATTACACAACTCGCGACCGCGGCGCTAGTATTACGATAGGACCACGTTTCTCGGACGTGTACTCGCTGTCCTTCAACTATTCGCTAGCTAACCAACTGCGCTACGACGTGGCTCCTGACTCCGCATCCCGCAGCGCCGTGCTGTCTCCAGAATGCGCCGCCGATCCGAATTGTAATGAGTTCCATGCGCTCTATGGAAACCTCACGGAGCAAGTCATCCGCGACACCCGCGACAACCAATTTGATCCCACGCGCGGCACGCGCTCCTCACTGGCGGTTGTTGAAGGCGGCATGTTCCCGGACAGCGTCAAGTTTTTCAAACCTACCGCCGATGCCAGCATCCACATCCCGACGTTCTGGAAATTTGTTCTCTCGCTGCACGGCCAATGGTCGTATGTCGAACCGTATGGGAACTCGAGCATTACCGATATTCAATCCCAGCTGTTCCATTTGGGTGGAAGTGACACCGTGCGCGGTTATGCGCTAGGAGCCGTCGGCGTGTCCGGCATCGAAGGCAACCCGGGCGGAAAGGTCATGAACTTGTACAATATTGAGTATAAATTCCCGATTGCCCCAGATGAACGCGGAAAGACACTACTCCAAGGCGTATTCTTTTACGATGTAGGCGGTGATTGGGATAATTTCAATGAAGTTCATTATAAGTTGGGTTCCGGACCCTTTAATCTGAGATCCGGCGTTGGCTTCGGGATACGGTTCAAAACTCCTGTTTTCCCGTTGCGTTTGGACTTCGGAATTCCCCTGAACCATGCGGCGGGCGAAGCGGAATCGCAGTTCTACTTCACAGTAGGGAGTCTCTTTTAAATGAAAAAAAAGATCCTTATTTCATCGCTTCTTTTAGTCACCATAAGCCTCGTTCGTTTAGCGGCGGTAGAAATACCGCTCGAGTCCCTGACTCCGGCGCGCGTGGGGTTCGTCGATCTTCAAAAAGTATTCGACACCTATCCCGAGAAAGCTTTTGCGGAAGGAGACCTTTTGCGCGAGATTGAAAAGCGCAAGCGCGAACTAGGCCAGAGACAAGCACTGATCAATACCATCAAGCAGCAAATTTCTGCCGATCAAACAGCATTAGAACAGGGAAAAAACGGAGCGGCCGTCCTCATTCCAATAAACAATGTTCCAGATCTTACACCTCCGCCGCCTCCGCCTCCTGTACCGGTAGCGAGCACCACCACTGTCAAAACATCGACAGCCCCCGCGGCGGCGCCGGTGGTTGAACCTTATCCATCAGAAGATCCGCTAGCCGGGCTTCCGGGGCATGATGGGTCGACTCCTGTGGAACATATTCAGGGGTCTACGCAACTGCCTGGCATGAAGGAAGGCAAAAAAGGAAGTATTTTGGACCAGATGGCCACGACAGCAACTCCTGTGACATTGACGCCGGAAGCGCAAACAGCTTTGCAGAAGCGCATTAGTGACAACCAAAAACTTTACGACCGCCAGATCGCGGAGTTCAAAAATTTCCGCGGTAACGCTGTGGCGGACATGAAAGTGCTGGAAACCCAAAAGACGTACGGCGTGATGTCGAAAATTTATGCGGAGCTTCAGACACTCGCGCGCGATGAAGGCGTCACGGTGGTCATGGATAAGTCCTACGTGCTTTATGGGGAGGACACCGTAGACTTGAGCGACAAGCTGATTCAGCGGCTGCAGCAAGGAGAGCAATAAATGCGTTTGTCCGCCCAAGAGATCGCCGCCAAAGTAGGCGGGGACCTGATGGGCGACGGGTCCGTCATCATTGAAGGCGCGGCCGGCTTAAACGAAGCGTCTGCACGTGAGATTTCTTTTTTTCATAACGTCAAATATATCGAATCGCTTCAAAACACGAAAGCCGGCGCTGTTTTTATCCCGAAGAACACGAACGGAACCGCCCTTCCCCAGGGAAGAACCCTCATTCGCGTCGGGAATCCGCAATGGGCGTTTGCTAAGGTGCTGGAAATCCTGGATGAAAAGCGCCGGAATCATCCGGAGGGAATTCATCCGAAAGCCCATATCGAACCCACCGCCGTCATCGGCGTGGGTACGATTATTTATCCGGGCTGTTTCATCGGACAGAACGTTCATATTGGAGAGAATTGCCTCCTCTATCCGAATGTGGTTCTTCGAGAAGATACGCGCATCGGAGATCGAGTCATCATTCAACCGGGGGCAGTCATCGGGAGCGATGGCTACGGATTTGCGACACAAAACGGCCATCATCACAAAATTCCGCAAATCGGGAACGTCGTGATTGAGGACGATGTGGAGATTGGAGCAAATGTCACGATTGACCGCGCGACCACAGGATCTACCCGGATCGGCGCCGGAACCAAAATCGACAATCTCGTTCAGATCGCACACAATGTGCAAATTGGTCCGGACTGCTTGATCACCGCCCAAGTGGGCATCGCCGGCTCGGCACGCATTGGACATCATGTCACCATGGGCGGCCAAGTGGGCATCAGCGGTCACATTTCGATTGGCGATGGAGCCGTAATTGCCGCGCAATCGGGCGTCATGAGCGACGTCGAACCTGGAGCCGTGCTATTCGGCAGTCCGGTACGCCCGATCAAGCAAGCCATGAAGCTGGAGGCCATTTACGGAAAACTGGACGACATTTACGAGACCATTAAACAATTAAGGAAAAAATTATTGTGACAACCCCTCAATACACGATCGCCAAAGAAGCAGATTTTAAAGGCATCGGCCTGCACACGGGAAACATGTGCAAAGCCGTTTTTAAGCCTGCCTCAGAAAACAATGGCGTCACGCTCGTACGTACGGATTTGCCGGGTCACCCTCGCGTACAGGCACACTATTCCAATGTCATCAGCGTCATCCGCGGCACGACCGTCGGCAACGACGTCATGCGCGTCCATACAATCGAACACATGCTCTCAGCGGTTTATGCGTTGGGCATCGACAATTTGATCATCGAACTTAACGCCAATGAACCGCCGGTCGCTGACGGATCCAGCCGTGTTTTCTTCGATGCTCTCAAAGAAGCGGGACTCGTCGCTCAAAATGCCGAACGTAAAGTGTTGCGGCCTACGGAACGTCTGGAATATAAAAACAGCGATACGGAAGTCACCTTCGAACCCGCCGACGAGCTTAAACTCACGACCGTTTTGATTTATAAGCATCCTCTGATTAAGCAGCAGGAAATCAGCGTGACGATCGAACCGGACCGCTACCGGCAGGAAATTGCCTCCGCGCGCACGTTCTGTTTTGACTATGAAGTGGAAGCGTTGAAAAAGCAGGGACTCGCCAAGGGCGGATCGCTTGACAACGCCGTCGTCATCGGTCTTGACCGCATTCACAATAAAGAAAAAGTCCTTCGTTTTCCCGACGAGTTCGCGCGGCATAAAGCGCTTGACCTGCTCGGCGATCTTTTTTTACTCGGTATTCGACTCCAAGGGCATGTAAAAGCCGTTCGCCCGGGCCACGGGCACAACATCAATTTCGTCAAGCTCCTCGCGGAAAAATTCTTATCGGAGGTCCCGCATGCCACTCACAACGCTTAATTATGACGCTTTAAAAAAAGTTATCCCTCACCGCTATCCGTTTTTGCTGATTGATAAAGTCACGATCACGGAAGAAGACAAATCCGCGACAGGCATCAAATGCGTCTCCGGCAACGAGCCTTTTTTCCAAGGCCATTTTCCTGAGCATGCCATCATGCCCGGCGTTTTGATTGTCGAAGCCATGGCGCAAGTCGCTTGCGCGTTATTTCTCTCCAAACCATCGGCGAGCAACAAGCTCGCTTTCTTTATGGGCATGGAAGAAATTAAATTCCGGAAGCCGGTCGTGCCCGGAGACCGATTGGAACTCAAAATCGAAATTTTGAACATGCGTTCCAAATTCGGCAAAGCCAAAGGAGAAGCTTTTGTCGAAGGCGTGCTCGTCACGGAAGCCCAATTTAGTTTTGCAATAGTCGATAAAGAAGGACCCCAGGGATGACCGTGGGCACATCAAATAATCCTCTCGTACATCCCACCGCTGTTATCCATCCGACCGCTCGCATCGATGCGACGGTCGAAATCGGCCCCTATGCGATCATCGGAGAAGATACGGTGCTCAAGCCGCGCGTCAGCGTGGGTCCGCATGCCATCGTCGAATTTGCCGAAGTAGGGGAAGCCTGCCGGATTCATGCCGCCGCTTATGTAGGGACTGCCCCTCAGGATTTAAAATACCGCGGGGAGCGAACGAAACTTATTTTAGGCGACGGCTGTGTAGTACGCGAATCCGTAACGCTCAATCGCGGCACAGCGGCGACCGGTGTGACGCGCATTGGCGCACGCTGTTTGTTTATGGCCTATGCGCACGTCGCGCACGACTGCATCATCGGCAGCGAAGTCATCATGGCCAACTCGGTAGCGGTCGCCGGACATTGCGAAGTGGGCGATGGCTGCGTCATTGGCGGCATGGTGGGTCTTCATCAATTTGTTCGGGTTGGGAAAATGGCGATGGTGGGCGCCGGCGCGATGGTGCCGCTCGATATTCCGCCGTATTCGCTCGCTTGGGGAGATCGCGCGCGCCTTTCAGGATTAAACCTGATCGGTATGAGACGCAGAGGCTGGACACCGGACATGATTAAGGATATGAAGAAGGCTTACCTCGAAGTCTTTGATTCTTCCAAGCCGATCAAAGAAAATTTAGCCCGTCTCGCTCAAGAAGAACGCAGTGCACCCGTCAAAGAATTCGTCAGCTTCATACAAGCCAGTCCGCGCGGCATTTGCCGACCGTCCAAAAAAGAAGATCCATCCGGAGATGAATAAAGTGGAGGCCCTCGGGACGCCGGCGGTGAAGACCATCGGCCTCATCGCGGGCAATGGAACGTTTCCACTGCTTCTCGCGAAAGAAGCGCGCAAGCGCGGAGACCGCGTGATCGCGGTCGCTTTAAAAGAAGAAGCCGATCCCGCCATCGAGCAGCAGGCCGATTCCGTCACGCGTCTGTCGATCGGGCAACTGGGGAAAATTATTACCTTTTTCAAAGATCACGGCGTGTCGCACGCCATCATGGCCGGACAAGTCAAACACACGCAGCTTTTTCGCAACATCATTCCGGACCTGCGCGCCGCCAAACTTCTTACCAAAGTGATCAACAAGAAAGCCGAAGCCATTCTTTCCGTCGTCATCCAGGAGTTCGAATCCGAAGGCATCCATTTTTTACCGTCGACAACATATCTCGAACATTGGCTCTGCGACGAAGGGCTCTTAACGAAACGCGCGCCAAACGCCGCCGAAGAAGCGGATGTCGCTTTCGGCTTTCCGCTCGCGCGAGCCATTGCCGGCCATGACATTGGGCAAACGATCGTCGTGAAGGACAAATCGGTTATCGCGGTGGAAGCCATGGAAGGAACCGACGCCTGTATCCGTCGCGCGGGAGAGATCGCCGGAGTCGGATGTGTCGTGATCAAAGTGGCCCGCCCGCGCCAGGATCTACGTTTTGATATTCCGGTAATCGGTTCGCGAACGCTAGAATCGCTCGTCACGGCCGGCGTGAAAGTCCTCGCGCTCGAAGCGGGAAAAACTCTGCTCTTGGATAAAGACGCCCTTATAAAGGATGCCAATGCCGCTCAACTCACTATTACAGGCCTTCAGATCTAAAGAAAAACCATCGGGCGCGCGCCTCCGCCTCGCCGTCATCGGCGCCGGACGCATGGGACAATTTCATCTCAAGGCACTTTCCAAAAATACGAAAGCCAACGTCGTGGCGGTAGCGGATATCTCCAGCGATCGCCTAACCCCCCTCGCGCAAAAGCATAAGGTTAAGCCCGTCCTGAATATTCAAGATCTATTCGGAACTATCGATGCCGCCATTATTGCGACGCCCACCCCGACCCATTACGATTTGGGAAAAACGCTGCTCGGCGCAGGAATCTCCTGCCTGATCGAAAAACCTTTCACCGAAACCGTGGAACAGGCCGAAGAACTCATCACATTGGCCGATAAAAAAAACTGTATCCTTCAGATCGGCCACATTGAACGCTTCAATCCTGCCGTCATCGAGGCGGCTCGCCATATCCAAGATCCGCAGTTCATCGAAGTAAACCGGCTCGGTCCCTACGATCCGCGCGTCGCGCACATCGGCGTCGTAATGGACCTCATGATCCATGATTTAGACATCGTTCTTTTCTTAGTCAGCAGGCCTGTGACGCGCGTAGAAGCCTTTGGCGCCAAAGTGCTTTCGGCGCACGAGGACATCGCGAAAGTGCGTCTCCATTTCGAAGGCGGCTGCATTGCCGATCTCTCGGCGTCCAGGATCTCGCTCAAAAAATACCGTCGCATCCGAATTTTCCAAAAAAACGCCTATATGTCTCTCGACTACGCCGCCCCGAAATTGCAGGTCTACAAGAAAAAATCAGATATCGTCAAAAACTTAACAGACATTTCCATACTCTCCCCGAAACTGTCCAAGAAAGATCCTCTCACATTGGAACTGGATGACTTTATCCGATGCGTGCAAGAGGGGAAAACAGCACTTGTCTCGGGTAAACATGGCAGGGATGCCCTCGAACTGGCCCAAGAAGTGCTCACAAAACTAAAAATACACGCCTAGCGTCGAACATACGATTCGGTCAACGATGTCGTTGGCGACGGGAACCAACGATTTCGCCAATACAAGAAGGGCTGCTCGATAGCGCACGACATAACAATCCCGCCAATAATCGCTAACACCATGAACCCTACACAATTGACGGCCAGAGGGAGATGCCAGCCCAATTTTCGATGAATATAGGCGAACCCAATATAGTACAGCGTGAAATGCCAGAGATAAATTGAGTAGGAATATTTTCCAATGATCGAGAAGAGGGCCGAAACAGGGGCTGTCTTGGGCGCTGAGATCACGCGCTGGTGAAGAACTTCTATAAGAACCCATCCGAACCCCAGATATAAAGCGGTCGCTCCGAACGTACTAACATAACGATCTTCCGTAAGATTCATGACCATGCTTGGAACTATTAAAAGTGGAATCCCCATCCATCGCCACCCGTGTAACGTCATGCGCCATTGCCTCAAGAAGTCTGGATGATGATCGACTCCATAGGCGAGCAAAACCCCAAAGAGGAGAGAGTCAAGGCGCCAGTGTGTCTGAAACGTTAAAACAGACCAAGAGGCATGCGCGACATAGGACATTAGGACTCGACCCAGCAATAAAGAGACATTGATCATGAGTACTAATTTAGGAAGCGCATGAAAAGAATTCTTGGCAGAGGCGCGTTTTTTACACATCCAAACCAAAGCCCAGACAAGCAATATATAGAAGTGCTCTTCAACCGCCAAAGACCACGTCTGCGGCCAAAGACCAGGCACATAATTCTGGAAGAAAAAAAGTTCACTCCAGAACCCAGAGGGCCAGGTTTGAAAAGTAAGCCCTACAACATGGCTAAGAAAAAGAGATAAGAAAAGAAAAATATAAAAAGCCGGATAAATTCTCAGCCCACGTCGCACAAGGAACATCCAGGGCCGAAGGGTCCCAGAATAATGCTGTTCGCGAATCAGTAGTCCACCGACAAGAAAACCACTCAGGACAAAAAACAAATCCACGCCCATCCAACCGAAATTTCTCCACGCTCTAAAAAGGAATCCCATCCATCCGCCGCCCGATTCAGGGATCCACAGCATATGTCTCCCTAAAACAAGAACGATGGCTATGCCTCTTAGAAAATCAAGTTCCGGAAGACGCTTCGCAGGCTTCATTTGCGACTTATCATATGATTTTCGAATAAGACGAGTGTTCGGGGCAACCCCACGCGACCGTCAACGAATTGCTACTATAAATGGCCTATGGAACATATTTTGATTGTCTCCGGCGACCCATCATCAGATAGGCATGGGGCCTCGCTCATAGAGGAGCTGAAGTCTAAACGCCCAGACCTCCGGGTCAGTGCCTTGGGGGGATCTTATCTGCGCCAAAAGGCCGACACGTTTTTGTACCCACTCGTAGGCGTGGGAGGATTCGGATTCTGGGAACCAGTCATGAAATTGCCGCAGCTTTGGAAAGCGATGGCGACGATCAAAACTCTTTTTAAAAGCGACCGACCCGACCTTGTGGTACTCATGGATTATTATGGTTTTAATGTTCATGCCGCGCGGCAGGCCCACAGCGCAGGCATTCCTGTGGCTTATTACATCAGTCCGCAGGTCTGGGCGAGCCGGCCTGCGCGTATTGGAAAATTAGCGAAGGTGATCGACAAGATGTTTGTGATCTTTCCATTCGAAGAGGATCTCTATAAAAAAGCCGGCGTGCCCGTTCGTTTCGTCGGACATCCCTTGATTGAGAAGATGCCGGCTCCTACCGGAGAGTCTTTCGGCCCCACACTCGGACTTTTGCCGGGATCGCGCCGCAGCACGGCACTGCGCCATTTGCCGATCCTTGTGCAGACCGCCCAAAAGCTTCATCAGGAATTCCCCGATGCCCGTTGCTACCTGTTTCGCCCTGAAGAGATCGAAGAAGAGTTTTACAAACCTTTTCTGACTGGCGCACCCTGGATCAAACTTCTCACCGATCCGGACTATGAAACCCGAAAAACGTTGTGGCTCACAATCGGTGTTTCCGGCACGGCAGCCTTGGAGAATATGCTTCTTGGCATCCCGATGATCATCATGTATAAACTCTCTCAAGTCACGTACCGGATCGCCAAAGCGCTCATTCGGGTACCGTATGTGGGAATTCCCAACTTGCTGGCAAACCGGCTCGTTGTGCCCGAACTCCTGCAGGATGAGGCGACGCCGGAACGTTTGGCCGAAGCCGCGAGACCTTTTCTCTCGACCTCAAAGAAGCGCGCAGAAACTCGGCAAGCGCTTCTCGCACTACGTTCGACGTTAGCCGCGGGCGGAAGCGCCAAGGCGGCTGAAGCCATTTTGGAGATGATCCAGTGAAGCTCTACAAACGTCTATCCATTTATCTTGAGCCTTACATGGGTAAGCTCGTCATTGCGACCATTTGTATGGGTGCGGTCGCGGCCTTAAATGCTTACCGGATCTACCTCGTCAAGCCTCTGCAAGATCAAGTGTTTATCGCAGGCGACATGAAAGAACTCAAACAGCTGCTTTGGGAAGTCCCCGTACTTTCGCTTTTGCTCGGGCTCTTTTCTTATGGTCAGAATTATCTGATGGCAGCCATTGCTCAGGAATCCATCAGCGATATCCGGAAGAAAATGTTTGAGCACGTCCAAGACCTTTCGCTGGAATATTTCACAGCAACATCGACCGGTAAAGTCATCGCTCGATTCACAAACGATCTCACCGCGCTTCAAACGGTCATCGCCCGCACGCCGATCTATTTCATTCGGGACGGGCTTACGGCCATCGCCAATATCGGCCTTATTTTTTATCTCAATTGGCACTTTGCGCTGCTCACCGTTGCGGTATTACCCGTTTCTGCGGGCATTATCGCTGTTTTGGGAAAAACATTGCGGCGCGTGGGCCGCAAAGGACAAGAGCAGATGGGGGATCTTTATACCGTGTTGCAGGAGAACATCCAAGCGGCGCCCGTCGTCAGGGCCTATAATGCTGAAGGAACCGAAATCGATCGCTTCCGAAAATCCAATCAACGTTTTCTCGAATTAGGACTTCGCTTCGCTCAGGCCGATACACTCTCAAGCCCACTGATGGAAATGGTGGGCGCGTTTATCTTATCTTTGCTCTTGTGGAAAGGCGGCATGGATGTCGTCAAGCATGTCTGGTCGCCAGGGTCTTTCTTGGCTTTTATGGCTTATGCCATTATGACGTACCGGCCGCTCAAGAACTTTGCCGAACTGAACGCGCAGCTTCAGCTTGGGTTGGCTTCGTCCGAACGAATCTTTGAACTATTAGACCATCAGCCTTCCGTCAAACAATCGCCCTCAGCCATGGAGCTTCCCTCCTTTGCACGAGACATCACCTATGACAATGTCACGTTCCAATATCCAACACAGGAACGACCCGCGCTGAACTCCGTTCATTTGACAGTCCGAACCGGCGAAATCGTGGCCTTGGTGGGCTCTTCGGGATCAGGGAAATCTTCGCTCGCGCTTCTTTTGCCGCGCTTTTATGATCCGACTTCGGGCCGCATCCTAATAGACGACCATGATATTCGAAACGTCACATTCGCCTCATTGCGCCACCAAATCGGTCTCGTGACGCAAGAAGTGCTGCTCTTCAATGAAACGATCCGCTACAACATCGCATATGGCCGGCCAGGGGCTTCTGCCGCCGATATCGAAGCCGCCGCCGAAGCCGCCAATGCACATAAATTTATTACTCGACTGCCTCAAGGCTACGATACCGTGATTGGAGAACGCGGCGTGCGCCTTTCCGGAGGAGAACGTCAGCGTTTATCGATTGCCCGAGCCGTACTTAAAAACCCGCCGATCTTGTTGTTGGATGAAGCCACATCCGCTTTGGATGCCGAGTCCGAACGTCTCGTTCAGGAAGCTCTAGAACGTTTGATGGAACACCGCACGGCGATCGTCATTGCACACCGGCTTTCTACCGTCCGAAAAGCCAATCGAATCATCGTTCTAGATCACGGCCGGATAATAGAGGAAGGAGACCACGCTACTCTTTTGTTAAAACAAGGAACCTACTTCAAGCTGCACAATCTTCAACTCCTACATTCATAAAACATTTACTTACTTTGAGATTTAGAGAGTCTCCATATCACATGGTCGAGATCGGCCGCCAATTTCACATCAATAGTCCGCAGAATCGCCTTCTGTTCCATGGCGTATGAGCGTTGGTTCATTCGGACATAGGTCACACCTAAGCTGAAACGCGCCAATCCGTCTTGCGGGTTCAAATGGATGGCCTGCCAATAAGCGGTAGCCGCATCCGTATTTCGACCCACTTGCCGATAGACATCTCCCAATTGCCGATGAAAGGTGCCGTCCTGGGGTTTCCAACGCAGAGCTTCCTTAAACGCTTGGGCCGCTTCATCATGTTTGCCTAATTTCATTTTGAGCTGACCCAGCGCAGACCACGTTCCGGAATCATTTTTTTGAATTTTCAATGCATCCTCAAAGGCATGGCGTGATTCTTTATTCTGCCCCAGGCCCATGTAAACGATCCCGAGACAACGGTGGACGAGAACACCTGGCGCTTTTAAGCGCAGCGCATGCTTAAGAAAATCCAACGCTTTGGCAGGGAGGTTCAGATCAATATAGAGCTGACCCATTCGTAAATAGGCTTCTGGATCGTGAGGTTTTAACCGTATGGTTTCTTTAAAACTCTCCAGAGCTTCCTGCTCTTGGCGTAATTTTGCGAACGCCGCCTGCGTGCCGTCATCGGCTTTTCCCGAAGAGACTTTCTTTTCATAATCATCGAGCTTGATATAAATCTCCGAGAGCCGGTTCCAGGTTTGAGCAAACCCTGGTTCCAGTTTCATCGCCTGCTGATACGCTCGGACGGCTTCCTGATATTTTCCCATGCGCGCGTAGGCGGACGCTAAAATTCCGTAGGCATCCGCGGTAGGTTTCAGCTCGACGGCCCTGCGATAAGCTTCGAGAGCTTCTGGAAAACGCTTTAGCTTGGCATACGTTTCAGCCATGACACCGTAAGCCGACACATTGCGAGGGGAAATCCGAATGATCTCACGGTAGGCGCAAACGGCCTCTTCATAAAATTCTGCATCCGCAAACGCTTTCGCCATCGCGCCGTAAGCTTCCGGATCATTCATCGAATAGGACATGGCTTTACGAAATGCCTCGAGCGCAGATTCCTTGTTTCCCAGTTTCTGATGAAGCGTTCCCTTCAGCACAAGACCGGGAACAAAGTCTTTATCGATCTCAATGGCCTGCTCGCAAACGCCCATTGCCTCGGCGAAACGTTCCATGCGAACATACACTTGAGCCAACTTCAAGCGGAATTCGGCTTGGTGAGGACGGAGCTCGATCGCTTTCTTGTAAGTCTCCGCCGCTTCGGAGAACCAGCCTAACGATTCATATCGACTCGCCAAATGCTTATAGGCATCAGCGCCACCGCCGAGCAGCTCTATGGCCCCAGAATACAGAAAATCATCTACACGTTTGCCGAGGCGACGTAAAAGGGAGTTCATAGCCATTTCATACCCCCGGTCCCATTTTTTGTAAAGTAAAATTTAACACACTTTAACATTCACATAACTGACGACGTAATAAGTAGTCTAAATATAGGCTCAATCAAGATATCCCTTAAAAATTTAAAAAATATCCGCTGGGTCGTTTGCAATGCTTTAGACAGATTTTGTTCCCTTAACATGCCAAAATCCCTATTGCCAAAAAATCTCTTCCTGCGCACAATCCAATCAAAGAGAGAGTGGAGCAAGGGGGACATATGCTCAGGACTGGAATCTATCTTCTTTCAACCTCAAGCCTCGGCGTCATCTATCGCAATGCAGACATGACCTACTCCATGATTCCACTGCTGAAATGGTTTTGCCTCAGCGGCCTTAGTCTTTCCCTGATTTGTTTTATGGCTACCTATATAAGGATAGAAGCAGCCAAATTTCAAAAACTCTTTTCAAAGCATCCGCACATGATAAAATCCTCGACGTGGAAGTTCTCCTCTCCGGCTTAGGCAAGACTCCTTTTCGCATTCGAAAAACCTATATCCTACTGCCCGCCTATAACGAGGCCCCGTCTCTCGCACGACTCATTCCACGAATCACCCAACAATTAAGCACGGCCGGAAGGTCTTTTGAAGTCATTGTTGTTAATGATGGCTCTTCCGATAACAGTTCACAAACGCTGCACGCAATGCCTCCCACAAACCACGTTCGAGAACTACGTCACGAGATCAACCGCGGCTATGGAGCCGCATTGCGAACAGCTTTCCTTTGGGTAGCACAGAATGCCTCGTCCGAAGATGCGGCAGTCTCTTTGGATGCGGACAATACACATGATCCGGCGTACATTCCCGCGATGCTTCAAAAGCTTGAAGAAGGATTCATCGGAGTCACGGCTTCATATACAATGCCAGGAGGACATGCGATCGGTGTGCCTTGGATGCGACGCATGATGAGTTTTTGGATTAATGCTTGGTTTCGTTCATCGGTAGGACTGCCCGGCATTGACACCTACACGAACGGCTTCCGGGCTTATCGCGCGTCGGCGATTTGGGCCGTGCAACAAAAATATCAGGAACACCTCATTGATGAAACAGGGTTCCCCGGCGGCGTCGAGTTTTTTCTTAAAGTAGCCGGACTGAAACAGCCATTGACAGAAATTCCTTTTGATCTTCATTACGAACAACGTGGAGATCAGAGCAAGATTCGACTGGGGGAAACGATTCGCAAATATCTCCATCTCTTAAGTAAAGGAAAAGCCTATGCCCGTTGAAAAACCAACAATAATCTTTCTCCACGGCTTTCCTTTCAATCACACGATGTGGGACGAACAAGCCAGGCTTTGTGAACCTCGTTTTCAAGTCATGAACCATGATCTGCGCGGTCATGGGCGCGGGGAACTCGGTGGAGGTCAATACCTATTTGAATTTTTTGTCGATGATCTTCTCCACCTCATGGACACACAGAACATTGACAAGGCCATTCTATGCGGACTTTCTATGGGGGGATATATCGCGTTGAGAATGACAGAACGGCACTCCGATCGCATTCAAGGACTTATTCTATGCGACACTCGGAGCGAGGCAGATTCTGACCAGGCGAAACTCAATCGCGCGGCAGATTTCCGGCTTATCCAAAAAGAAGGATTGCCTGCATTCGCCGATAGATTTCTGAAAAAAGCCTTAGCGCCCTCCACATGTATAAAAAACCCCGCCTTGGCCGCTACCGTGAAACAGATGATTACGTTGAACTCAATCACGGGCGTACAAGGAGTGCTTATCGCACTGGCCACAAGGACGGACACCACGGCAGCCCTCGCGACGTTTCAGGTTCCGACATTGATTCTAGTCGGAGCCGAAGACCCCATCACGCCACCGGCAGCCGCCGCCGCACTTCAAAGCCAAATCGCAGGCTCACGAATGGCCATCATTCCGGAGGCCGCACATTTAAGTAATCTCGAAAATCCGCAAGCTTTTAACGTCCAGTTCCTCGACTTCTTGAAGCAATTTTAAACATGACCTCGTTCCAAAACCGCACCAAATCACCCAATAGTTTTATTTTTATAGGAAGTGTCGTCGTATTCGCATGGATGTTTCTATTTAATATCCGGCCCATTGAAGACCCAGACATCTGGTGGCATTTAGCCAGCGGGCGGTGGATGACGACGCATCATCTGGTTCCAAAAGTCGACGTCTTTTCCCTAACGGCCCAAGGAACACCTTGGATTGACTCCTATTGGCTACAAGAAATTGGGCTTTACCTTTTGGTTCATATCACGGGTTTATCGGGACTCATCGTGGTTAAATCCCTTTTTGTTGCGTGTTTTGTTTTTTTTGCCGGAGGTATATGTTTGGATGAAAAAATATCTTGGAGCATTCGCGGGGCTGGAATCGTTTGGATTTTCCTAGCTTGTCAACCACGAGGATTCGGCTGGGAAGAGAAAGCCAGTTATGTCACTTTGGCCTTTATGGCCCTTTTGTTCTGGAGACTTCGTTTAAAAAAAGGAATTTTCTCTGGCCAGTTCTACAGAACATGGCCAATCTTATTTCTCATTTGGGCTAATATGCATCGTGGATTTATTCTGGGATTGGTTTTTCTGGGTGTGCACATCATTGAAAAATGGGTTCGAATAGAAAAGGATCGTTATGAGGCAACGGGTTGGGGAATTCTCTGCGCCGCTGTCACCCTAATAAACCCGTGGGGTTATCGCATTTATAAAATGGGATGGCAGGATTATCATCTATCTCCTGCTCTCATTGCCGGGTGGGACCAAACTCCTTTTTTCCATCTTGAGATGTTTTGGTTTACGTTGGTTATTTTTTGGATGTTTGTCGCTTGGTCTTTTTGGACTCATCGACCGCTAGGAATTGGGTTTCTCGTATCGAGCCTGATTCTCACACGACTTAGTACTCGCTATGCTTCTTTTTATCCTTATTTCGTGATTTGGGCGGTCCCCTGGATTTTATCTGAGGGTAAAAATCTCCTTAGCCGGTTTGGTCATACGAAAATAGTATTGGCGATTCTTGGAGTTGTCGTTCTGTCATCATTTTCCTTGAAACCTGCATTCGGAATTAACGCGCGCGCTTTCCCGTTGGACGCCGTGGAATTTCTGCAAGATCATCATTTTCGATTCCCCTTCTTTCATGACTATGAATGGGGGGGATTTTATTTATGGGAATTGGAAGGGTCTCCACCCGATCTCATTGATGGGCGGTACCCCGCCGTTCAAGGATATCAGCGCCTTTACCCAAGGATACAGGAAGCTATGCACGGCACCCCAGAGAACTTCCATCTTTTTTTAGAAAATCTGCATATTCATTGTGCTCTCGTAAAATTTCCAAAAGCGACAATGTCGCCTTCGCCGTTAGCGCCTTATTTTCCAAGAAAAGACTGGGCATTGATTTATTGGGATGATGTGGCCCTTTTCTTTGTGGAACGTAAACCCGAATTCCAGACATTCATAAAGACCTATGAATTTCAACGAATCGAACCGTATACGGATCCTTCCTATTGGCTACAGTCCCGAAACGCAACGCCCCTAGAAAAAGACATGCTTCTTCAGGAAGCGGTCCGAAACGTCAAGGAACATCCAACCTGTCAACGGGCACAAAACTGGATTGCTGTACTTCATCATCCATAATGCGAAATTCTCATCGGGCCTTCTGGAGTGATATAATTTGTCAATGACGATTACATTAAACGGGGATAAAAAAGAGTTGGCCGGTGCTGTCACGCTGCAACGCTTGCTAGATGACTTACATATTCCCGCTGGTCGCGTGGCGTGTGAAGTGAACCTCAAAATTATTAAGCGAGCTTTTTATCCCGAAACCCTAATCAAAGAAGGGGATACGGTGGAAATTATTCAAGCGATCGGAGGCGGTTAAGATGAACAATAATTCAGCCCTAGTGATTGCCGGAATCACCTATAAATCCCGACTTATCCTGGGGACAGGAAAGTATAAAACGTTAGAACTCATGAAAGAGGCCCTCATCGCCGCAGATCCCGGCATGGTCACCGTCGCGGTTAGGCGTGTGAATTTAAACGATCAATCTTCCCAATCCTTTTGGAAATTTCTGCCTGAAGGACTGCCTATTCTTCCCAACACCGCCGGATGCTATACCGCCGAGGAAGCGATTCGTACAGCGCGATTGGCGCGGGAAGCATTACAAACCAATCTTGTAAAGATCGAAGTGATCGGAGATCCTAAAACTCTTTTTCCGGATGTCGTCGCCACTCTAGAAGCAACCCGGGTTCTGGTCAAAGAAGGTTTTACTGTCCTGCCGTACACCAGCGATGATCCGATCATTGCAAGACAACTTGAAGAAGCGGGCGCGGCCACCATTATGCCTCTCGCGGCGCCCATCGGAAGCGGACAAGGTATTTTGAATCCGTTACCGGTTCAATTTATTTTGGATCAAGCCAAAGTGCCGGTGATTGTTGATGCCGGCGTAGGGACCGCCTCAGACGCGGCGGTGGCGATGGAGCTTGGAGTGGCGGGGGTCCTTATGAACACAGCTGTCGCCGAAGCCAAAGACCCCATCGCTATGGCCCGTGCCATGAAACTCGCTGTGGAAGCAGGTCGTCTCAGTTATTTGGCTGGGCGGATGGTTAAAAAGATTTACGCGTCAGCCTCGAGTCCGACACAAGGCATGAGTATTCCCGCAAAAATCTAACAACTCAGGACTATTGAAATAGTATGAAGGGGATTATGCCGCGAGTTGGCGAGGCCCGACTTTAATGACTTTTTCGGAACGAACGCAGCGGGAACACACTTTCATGCGTGTAGGAGTTCCGTTTTGCAGAACTCGAACATTATGAACATTAGGGAGAAACCGGCGTATGGTAGCTCGGTGAGAGTGACTCACCGTCTTTCCCGCACCGGGGCCCTTGCCACAAATGTCACATCGAAGCGCCATAAGACCATCATTGTCTCAGATTCCGTAAGCGAAAGCAAGGCCCCTTCCGCTCTTCAATATTTAAAAGGCGTCGGTCCCGCCCGCGCGCAAGCATTAGCGCGCATGGGTATTCTGACTCCCATGGATTTAGCGACCTATTTTCCGCGTGATTGGCAGGACCGTCGCATGCGGTTTTCCATTCGCGAGGCGCCCGTCGGCGAAAAAGTGGCCTTGAGAGGAACGATCCTTTCTGTCGATTTTTCAACGACTCGTTCCCAGCTCGGCATCGCCACGGCGCAGATCCAAGACCCCTCAGGAACGATGAATGCCGTATGGTTCAAAAAAATGACTCCGCGCTATGATGTTTTTTCTTCGCTGCGAGTACAATTACAAACCGGACGCTCTTTATTTGTTTTCGGCCCCATCGAATGGGGACCGGGTGGCCGTCAGATCCGCGTCGAAGATATGGCTGTTTGCGAGAACGCGGATTCCGTACTCGCCGGAGATGATGTCTTTCACTTCGAACGTATTACGCCGGTGTACTCCGTTCCAGAAGGAATGAACGAGAGATTTCTCCGCACGCTTATCGGAAGAGTCCTCACACAAGGGGCTTTATCCATTGATAATGTAATTCCCGAATGGCTCCGTCGCAAGAAAAATTGGCTCGATAAATCGTGGGCGTTGTCCACAATACATTTTCCAAAGACATTACTCAGCAAAGAAGAAGCCAGAACCCTGCTCGCCTTTGAAGAATTTTTCATTTTGGAAACAGCGCTCGCCCGCATTCGGCAAGACGTTAAACGCCACGCCAAAAACCATCGCTATGTGCTGCACCGGAATTTATTGACGCCATTCCGCGAACAACTCGGTTTTGAATTCACAGCGCCTCAACGAAAAGTGATTCGCGACATCTTCGACGATTTAATGAAACCTGAACCGATGAACCGTCTCTTGCAGGGCGACGTCGGCAGTGGCAAAACGGTCGTGGCTCTATCGGCCATGCTGTTGGCCGTTGAAAACGGCGGTCAAGCCGCGCTCATGGCGCCCACAGAAATCCTTGCGGAGCAGCATGCGCTGACGTTCAGAAAATTCTTGCGGCATTTGCCCGTTCGGATGGCGCTTCTTAGTGGACGGCAATCGCCGGCGCAAAAGAAAAAAGCTTTGGAAGAAATCGCCGCAGGGCGCGTCGATCTCGTCATCGGCACACACGCCCTTATCCAGAAGCGTGTACGTTTTTCACGTCTGACTCTTGCCGTGATCGATGAGCAGCACCGCTTTGGAGTGGAGCACCGCGGTTTTTTAAGAGAAAAAGGCGGAACGCCGGATATCCTCGTCATGACGGCAACACCCATTCCACGAACGCTTGCGCTAACGATCTACGGCGATCTGGACGTGTCAGTTCTCGAAGGTCTGCCACCTGGGCGGTCGCCCATCATGACGCTCCAAGCATCAGAAGAGGAGGCCTACCGCCGCATCCGAGAGGTGGTGTCCAACGGCCAGCAAGCCTATGTGATTTACCCGCTTGTATCAGAATCAGACAAGCTCGAGCTTAAGGCTGTCATTCAAGAAGCCGCCACACTCCAAAAGACCGTTTTCAAACCATATCGTGTCGGGATTTTGCATGGACAGCTCTCGGCAAAGGAAAAAGAAACAGTGATGGATCAATTTCGTCGTAGGAGTATCGATATTTTGATCGCCACCACGATCATCGAAGTCGGCATTGATGTCCCGAACGCGACCGTGATGGCCATCCAGCATGCCGAACGTTTCGGGCTTTCAACACTTCATCAGCTTCGCGGACGCGTCGGGCGCGGCCCGCTCGCATCCACCTGCCTCTTGATCGCGAACACGCGCGGGGAACTCGTGCGGCGCCGCATCACCATCATGACTCAAACCTCCGATGGGTTTGTACTTAGTGAAGAGGACCTCGCGCTGAGAGGTCCGGGCGAAGTCCTCGGAGCCATGCAGCATGGGCTTCCCGAATTTAAAATGGGTCACCTCATCCGCGATGCGAACTTGATTCAAGACGCTAGACAAGCCGCTGAAGAAATTCTTTCGATCGATCCGGCTTTTCGAAAACCGGAACACTTCGCGCTGAAGCAGGCGTTGCAAACATATCGCCACTTCCAGGGGCCATCTGGCATAACAGGATAATCCCACAAGCGAAATGCGCTAAGATACGCATGGAGGCCAATTCAATGAAACGCATTGCCATTTATCCAGGCTCTTTCGATCCCGTGACGAACGGACATTTAGACATCATTCACCGCGGAAAGCATCTTTTTGACGAAGTGATTGTGGCGGTCAGTAAAAATTCCAGCAAATCGCCATACTTTTCATTAGAAGAGCGCCTGGTTTTCCTGCGATCAGCAGTGGGAAAACAATCCGGAATCAAAGTCGAGTCATTCGCGGGACTTTTGGCCACCTACATGAAACAGAAAAAAGCGGTGGCCGTCATCCGCGGGCTTCGGGCCGTTTCCGATTTCGAATACGAGTTTCAAATGGCGCTCATGAACCGCCGCCAAAACACGAGGTTTGAGACGGTATTTTTGATGCCGGACGAACGCTACACGTATCTTTCTTCAAGCCTCGTCAGAGAGATTTCTCGGCTCGGCGGAACGGTTCGCGGACTCGTTCCCGTTCCCGTTGAAATCGCGCTTAAAAAACGGGCATTGACAACCCGCTGAAGTCCTGGTAACAGAACGACTATGAGAGCCGTTTCTTGGCATGATTTTCGGGCCCAAGCCGGAGCCAATCCCGCGCGCATTGCACTAGCGGACGGCACCGATCCCCGCGTCGTAGAAGCGGCCGCTCGCGCCGTGCAAGATCATATCGCCAAGCCCCTCTTAATTGGCTCGCGTACGAAGATCGAATCCCTGTGGAGAACATTTTCTCCAAAAACACAAGCCCCTTGCGTCGATCCCTCAGAATTAACCGCCCAAGAAAAGAATCGACTCGTCGATCAACTGCTTAGCCTAACGAAATTCAAAACACTTTCTCGCACAGAAGCGGAAGCACGTCTGACCGATTCATTAATCTTTGGATGCCTCTATACACGGTTGGGGATGACGGACGGATTCATCGGAGGCGCCACCCGAACGACATCTGACACCTTGAAGGCCGTATTTTCGATTGTGGGACTCGCCCCCAAAACATCGACGTTATTCGGTTTCTTTTTGATTCAAAACCGTTCGGCGTCGAACAACTCGCTCGTCCTTTTGGCGGATTGCGCCGTCATGCCTGAACCTTCTCCGAAGCAACTGGCCAACATCGCCATCGGAGCCGCTGATGCCTATGAATACTTTACTTCTGAAAAAGCCAAACTGGCGTTCTTATCTTTTTCAACACAAGGGAGCGCCGAGCACGCCATGGTGAACAAAGTCCGTGAGGCTTTGTCCATGGCTCGAGCCAAAGCACCGGAGCTGAAAGCAGAAGGCGAGTGGCAAGCAGATGCTGCGTTGGACGCCTTCAGCGCCAACATCAAAGGCGTAGGGCAAAGCACTATGGCGGGACAAGCCAATGTACTTATCGCACCCGATTTGAACTGTGGGAACATCGCCTATAAACTCGTGCAGCGGCTGGGCGGCTGCCGCGCGGTCGGTCCCGTGCTGTGGGGGACGGCGCTTCCTGCCAATGATTTATCTCGCGGATGTACGATGGAAGATGTCGTCGATATGCTCGCGCTGACGACAATCCAATCGCGTAAAGCAAAAAAAATGGAGACCCCTGCTCATGCCCGTTAACCCGAACCCCATGCCTAATTCTTTTCCCTCTAATCCGACACCCGCGGCGCAGGTCATATTGGACATGGCCGAACTGCTGAGGATGATGACGGAAAAAAAAGCATCAGACCTCCATATTGCCATGGGCGCGCCTCCGGTGCTGCGTATCGACGGCCAAATGGTCCCCACCGCGTTTCCAAAATTGACGGCCGAAATTTGCCAGCATCTCGTCTATTCGCTTTTAACCGATACGCAAAAGCAGCGTTTTGAATCCGTCAACGAATTGGATATTTCTTTCGGCATAAAAAATATCGGACGCGTGCGCATGAACGTGTTTCGCCAACGCGGTGCGGTCGGGGCCGCCCTGCGAGCCATTCCACAGAAGATCCAAGCATTAGACGAACTCGGTCTTCCGGCAGTGGCCTATGACATTTTGAAAATTCCAAAAGGGTTAATTCTCGTCACGGGCCCTACCGGATCTGGAAAGTCCACAACACTGGCCTCCATGATTGACTATTTGAATGATCATCACCAGGGCCACATCATGACGGTCGAAGATCCCATCGAATTCGTTCATCAACATAAGAAATCCGTCATCAACCAAAGAGAAGTCGGTTCTGATACCACGTCGTTCGCACAAGCGCTGAAATATGTGCTCCGGCAGGATCCCGACATTATTCTAGTCGGAGAAATGCGAGACATCGAAACCATTCAAGCCGCAATCAATATTGCGGAAACCGGACATCTCGTGCTAGCCACTTTGCATACAACGGATGCCGCGCAATCGATCAACCGGATTATCGATGTGTTTCCACCGCATCAGCAATCGCAAGTGCGTGCGCAAGTGTCTTTCGTGCTTCAAGCCGTTTTTAGCCAGCAACTTCTGCCAAGAATTAATGGTCTGGGACGCGTGCTTGCCGCCGAAGTCCTCGTTGTAACGCCAGCCATTCGCAATCTCATTCGCGATGAGAAAACAGAGCAAATCATTATTTCCATGCAGACGGGGGCGAAATTTGGGATGCAGACGATGAATATGGCACTTTATGACCTCTACATTCGACGTCAGGTGAGTTTCCAAGAAGTCATCATGGCCTCGACAGATCCAGATGATTTGAAGCGGCTGCTGCAACGTGGTGGCGTCAACGCCCCGAATTAAGGAGAAGATTCCCATGGCACAGTTTAAATACACGGCGAGAAATACGATGGGAAAAACAATCGAAGGGGTCATTGAGGCGCCTGTCCAAAAAATGGCCGCCGAAAAACTCCGGACCCAGCGCTTCACGGTGATGAGTTTAAATGAGATGAAAGCCGGAGAAGGAAGCCTGCTGTCCCGGTTTAATATCTTTGGAGGAAAAGTCGCCAGCAAAGACCTCGTGATTTTTAGCCGCCAGCTCGCAACGCTTGTTTCCGCCGGCGTTCCCATTGTCCAAGGACTCAACATTTTAACCGAACAAATCCAAAGCGTTCTCTTCCGTCAGATTATTAACGGAATTCGATCAGATATTGAAAGCGGCATTGCGATCGCCGATGCCATGAAGAAGCACCCCAAAGCCTTTTCGGAATTGTACGTCTCGATGATCCGCGCGGGAGAAACTGGAGGCGTTCTGGATGCCATTCTTGAACGATTATCTTCTTATCTTGAAGCGTCTGAAGAACTAAAGGGGAAGGTCAAAGGAGCCATGGTATATCCCTTGGTGATCAGTCTTGTCGCCGGGAGCGTTACCTTATTTCTATTGGTCTTCGTCATTCCGACGTTTAAAAGCGTATTTGCAAGCTTCGGCGGAGAGCTGCCTTTTCCTACTCGCATTTTGCTCGCCGTGTCCGATTTCCTTCGTCATAATGCCATGTATCTTTTGATCATACCGATCGCTTTATCGGGATTCGTGAAGAAGTGGTATAAAACGGAAAAAGGTCAAACATTCGTAGATGGACGATTAATTCAGATTCCTGTGTTTGGAGACCTGTTGAAGAAAGTGGCCGTTTCTAAATTTACCCGTACTCTGGGGACCTTGATCAAATCAGGAGTTCCGATTCTACAAGCACTGGATACTGTGGCAAAAACATCTGGAAATAAAGTCGTGGAAGCGGCAATCATGAAAGCTCGAGAATCCATCCGGGAAGGGGAAAAAATCGCCGATCCGCTCAAAGTCTCTGGCATTTTTCCACCGATGGTGATTCAAATGATTTCGGTAGGAGAAGAAACGGGAAATTTGGAAATCATGCTTACGAAAATAGCCGATTTCTATGATCAGGAAGTGGACACGGCCATCAAAGCCATGACTTCTCTTATTGAACCCATTATTATTTGCGTCATGGGTGTTGTTATCGGATCTATCGTCATTTGTATGTTCTTGCCGATCTTCCAAATGAGCTCCCTGATCGACAAACATTAAGGACGCCACATACGAAAACGATGTGATATATCAGTTCGTTTTCGCATGTAAAATCACATTATTAGTGACAATTCTTGACTTGACAGCGGCATCCTTGAGTGCTAGACTTCGCATGACAGAGTTGTAAATTCTGGGGGGTGAAACATAATGAAAAAATCGAAAATGACAAAAGGGTTTACCTTAATCGAGCTCATGATCGTCGTTGCTATCATTGGTATCCTCGCGGCCATCGCGATTCCACAATTCGCGAACCTGGTCGGAAAATCACAAGAGGGCCGAACTAAGGCGAACCTGGGATCTATTCGATCTGCGTTATCCATTTATTATGGAGACACAGAAGGGTGGTATCCCACAGAAGGTGCTGCGTTGACATCGTTGACGACAGCGGGCAGATACTTAGTGACCGTCCCGAATGCTGATCTTCCGAAGACCATTAATAACGTTGGCCATTCAAGTGTTAACAGCATTGTTAATACGCTGGCTGATTCGGCAGGTTGGTTTTACAACAACTCCGGAAACTCTGGAGCGACCGGGTGGGGAGCCGTTGCTGTCAATTGTTCGCACGCCGACCTGAGATCTCAGGGTTGGACGTCGTTCTAGGTTAAGTCTCTAAATTCGTATCGTCAAAAAAAGCGACTGTCAGAAAACCTGACAGTCGCTTTTTATTTATAAGGTTCTATTCATTTATGCGATATCTCTACTCAGCCATCCTAGGCCTGCTCTTCGGCAGTTTTTCAAACGTGTGCATTCTGCGTCTTCCGGCAGATGAATCACTTTGGTTCCCGCGTTCGCACTGCCCACGCTGCCACCGTTCACTTAAAGCCATCCACAATATCCCTGTGATTAGCTACTTGGTACTCAAGGGGCGTTGTGGCTTTTGCCGATCACCCATTTCCGCTCAATATCCTCTCATCGAATGTATCATGGCGCTTCTTTTCCTATTTAACGCATGGCATTTTTCAGATTCAGTGGATCGTATGGTTATTGCCGATGTTCTCAGCTTCTATCTTTCGACACTATCTCTCATTGATTTTCGTCACCGGATTATTCCGGATGAATTATCTCTATCTCTTTTAGCTCTAGGCTTTCTGGGTTCTTTTGCAAATCCCTATTTTTCAGGTTCTCCCTCGGTAAAACTTGTAGAAAGTCTTGTCGCTGGGATAGGTGGGGGCCTCATGATGCTTATCATTGCATGGGTGGGAGAAAAGGCGTTTAAGAAAGAAGCCATGGGAGGAGGCGACATTAAACTCGTTGCAGCAACATCCGCTGTTCTGGGGTGGGAAGGCTTAATCGGGCCCTTGATGCTCGGATCATTGACCGGTGGTTTAGTGGCATTGATCTTGCTATTCTCGAAGAAAAAGAAACTTGGGGAAACGCTTCCCTTTGGGCCTTTCTTGAGCCTGGGGGCCTATGTGACGTGCCTTTTTCCCGGTTGGTGCCGTTATTTATTCAGTCAAAAGTAACACTCCTTAATTTCCCTTGACAACTTCTTGCTCTCCTGTTAGATTAACTTCGACTTGAAAATAGGATACGAAAGATGATCTCTTTACAAGCCCTAAAAGGGCTGAATTTCCTGAATAGGAAACAAGACTTGATCGGGGTTGACATTGGAACCCATGCGATCAAACTAGTTTGCCTGCGCCGGACAGCTTCCCAATGGTCCTTAGTTCGTTGGGGCATTATCCCTTATGCTGATGAGATTCCATTAGACACGCCCCTAATGGACCGTCGCAGTCAAGCCGTCATGGCTCTGCAAAACTATCTCCGTACAGCGGATTTTCCAACTAAAAAAGCAGTTTCTTCTGTGAGCGGCAATTCGGTGATCGTCCGCTATGTCAAAATGGCCAAAACCTCTCCTGCCGAACTGGCGAAATCAATCAAATTTGAAGCGGAACCGTACATCCCGTTCAATATCGAAGAAGTCAACCTCAGCTTTTCAATCCTGGGCGAATCCAATGAAAACGGACAGGCCCAGATGGAAACCGTCCTGGTCGCGGCAAAAAAAGATTCCGTGGACCTTCGCATTGACCTGTTGCGCGAAGCTGGGCTTCAACCGGTCATATTGGATGTCGATGCTTTCGCCCTTGAGAATGCTTTTGAAAGCGTTTACCCTTCAGCCCAAACGGATACTGTTTTATTTATGAACATCGGAGCCAGCTTCACGAACATGTCCATTGTAGAACGCGGGATTAGCCGAGTGGTTCGTGATGTCTTTATTTCGGGAAATACGTTGACCAAAGCGATTCAGCAGCAATTCCAATGTGACGTTAAGACTGCAGAACAAAAGAAAATCACTTACGGGCTGGCGGAAGACACCACAGACCCGGAAGCCCAACAAGTCAATGAAGTCTTAATGCCGATCGCACGGGATCTCGTCACCGAAGTTCAGCGCTCAATCGACTTTTATCTGTCTCAAGGATCAGACCGTTCCGTCAGCAAAATATTTTTGTGCGGTGGAAGCGCCAACTTGAAAATGCTGGACACCTTTCTATCCAATGAAGTCAAAATTCCCGTAGAGATATTTAATCCTTTGGCGCTCTTGCAAAACGCTCCGACAGATCTCTCTGAAGAGCAGAAGGCCTTGCTCCCTCAGATGGCTGTCGCTATTGGATTGGCGACACGAAGAGAAGGGGACGGCGCACGATGATCCGGATTAACCTACTGCCGGCAGAGCTGGAATCTGCGCCTTCTCAAATCAATCCTGTACTGCCATTATCGGCGGCCGTCATCTTGCCGGCCCTTATTCTCATTCCGATCCATTTAGGGCAAATGGCCACGCGTCGTCGGCTTCAGACAGAAACTACCTCTCTCAAAAACGAGCTCGAACGATATCAACCGATTATCGCGCAGATTGACGCTCTCGAAGCCGCTAAGGTACAGCTGAATCAGCGCAAAAGCGTCATTCAACAACTGCAAAGCGAACGACTGCGTTATCCTCAATTTCTGGATGATTTCGTCAAACTCCTGCCCGGAAATTTATGGCTGACGAACTTGGTCACTATCGGACAAGCGAGCAGCAACGTGTTGTCAGTCAACATGGATGTCGTGGCGCTCGATAATTACGCCATCGCGGATTTAATTGCCAATCTCGAAACGTCACAAATTTTTTCAGAAATCGATTTAGGCGCCATTTCCACCACACAAACTCCGGCGGGACAAACCATGGCTTTTCACATTAGTGCAAACTATAAAAAGGCGGAGACGATATCCGATGCCAATAAAAAATCATAATCTTGTGATCGCAGGAGTCTCTATTGCTTTAGTTGGCGTGGTCCTTTATGTTTATTGGAGCCTCGTCTATACGCCTGTGTCGAAAGCGATCGAGACCGATCGCAAAACCGCTCAAGAGCTCAATCAGAAATTAGCCAGTGCAAAATCTAAAGCCGGCCAACTCAGCAAAGTCCAAGCCGAAATGGCTTCTCTTCAGATTGATGTTGCCGAATTGGAAAAACTATTGCCCAAAACACGAGAACTCCCTTCTCTGCTTCGTGTGTTTACGCATCGCGCTGAGGCCAACGGGTTACAGCTCAGCTCATTCAGGCCTTCACGGCCCGTATCCAAAGGACTTTATGATGAAGTTCCCTATGACGTCACCGCGACCTCTTCCTTGAATGGGATTGGGCACTTTTTAACGGCGATGGGCAAAGGAGAACGTTTATTTGCCGCACGCAATTTAAGCTTAACAGCCAATTCGTCAAAAGCGGATCCTTCAAAAACGGTGAATGCCACCTTTACGCTTGTGGCATTTAAATATCATGAATAATACTTTTCTTATCCTGAAACGAGGTCTTGGCTTAGGCCTCTTTTATTTCATTTGCCTTTCACGCGTCTCTCTGTATGCCGATGCCCCTATTGCCGTACGCCCGACAGCGCCGGCGGCAACCTCCGCATCTACCTATAAGGATTACACCTATTACGGCGATCGTTATCGCGATCCCTTCATCCCTTTGAATGGCGATATTCGTTCCGATCAATCTGCGCTGGACCGCCCCCCGCAGCCGGCCTCACTGACGCTCAAGGGAATCGTGCAGGATGTTCGTGGTCGCATGGCGCTCTTGTCGAGTGGAGTGAATAGCTATATTTTAAAGGGCGGGCGGCTTTATGACGGCCGAAACCGGATGGTCAAAAATGTCGCTGGCGTCATAAAAACTGAAAGCGTTGTGATTATTGGTGCGGACCGAACAGTACGAGAACTTAAAACAAAGGCACCTTTATAGTAGGGCGGAGGAATTATGAAAAAATTTAGCTCGGGTACCATACGAATTTTCTTATCGATGTGTCTGATGGGCCCATCCCTTCAGACCGCTATTGGCGCCATGATGCCTGTGTCCGAAGGAACCTCAGCGGCGGTCTCTGATGAGATGAATAACGCGGCAAACGCCGCGGCACCACTCAACACCGACGCCTCGACCCCGAGCCCGATAAAACCTTCTAGCGTTATCATGGGAGGGATTTTATTACCCAAGAGTCCACTGACCATGGATTTTCAAGATGCAGATGTTCGAGATGTCCTTCACCTCTTAGCTCTTAAGTCGGGACTTAATATTATCTATGGGAATGACGTCACAGGTCCAGTTTCGGTCCATCTCGACAGAGTCCCTTTTGACCAAGCCTTTCAAACGATTCTTACGTTAAAAGCCTTAGTGGCACTTCCGATGGGGCCCAAGGTCATTCGAGTCGTCAGCTCGACCACTTTGAGTACGGAGCAATCCCAGGCCACCACATTCACCCGCGTATTCCGGCTTAATTATGCAGAAGCAGATGATGTCAAAAAACCTATTGATGCGATTCGTGCGGCCGCTGGCCGAAAGGGTGTGTCTACGACCGATTCCAAAACAAACGCCATTATTGTTACAGATACTGTTGAAGGTCTTAAGGAAGTGGAAGATTTAATACCTGTCCTCGACCGGAAACCCCAGCAAGTGGATATTGAATCTAAAATTGTTGAAGTTCAGTTGAACAACGAAACTCAAACGGGCATCAGCTGGCAATACGCCGGAAACGGCGGCGCCAATAATCAGTATCTCATTGGTGCCTCGAAGAACTCCGTCGGGAGTTTTAGCGGACTCGTGGGACCTTCCGACAATACAGGTGTTCAAGTTCTTGGCCCGGCTGCAAGCGTGACCGGAACAGGCGTTTCCTTAAACCCCATTACCTCTGGTCCATCCCCTGTCGCTTTATCCTTTCTGACACAACAGGGAACGTATCTTCTGGCCGCACAGATTTCTGCTTTGGCCACGGAAGGCCGCGTGAAAGTCTTGTCCACGCCTCACATCGTTACCACCAATAATCAGGAAGCCAGCATCAACGTGGCAGATCAAATACCTTACACGGTAACCACCGTCTCCAACGGCGTGTCTCAGAGCGCTGTCCAGTTTATCTCTGCAGGCGTGAAACTTACGGTAAAACCCACAGTCAATGCGGACAGGAGAATTACCCTTCATGTGAAACCGGAAGTAAGTAATGCGGTAGGAACAGGAAGCGCCGCGCTTCCTCCGACAGTGAATACGCGTAATGCCGACACGACTGTCCTTCTACGAGATGGCGAAACCATTGCCATCGGCGGGCTCATTCAAGAAAATATCAATAAATCAGTCACCGGAATTCCATTCTTGATGTCTATCCCTATTCTAGGATATTTGTTTAAAACGGTAGACGATATCAAACAACGCACGGAACTGATCGTCTTCCTCACTCCCAAAATCGCTGCTGAATGATGCTTGCGATATAAAAAAAAGAACAGCCCTCTCACCGCACAAAATTCTTATTCCGATTATCCGATTCTGTTTTTAGGAGGACTTCTCCTCGCCATCGGATTTGCCGCTAGCATGAATGCCGCCCATGACCTTTGGGCGGCCACATGTTTATTCGCGTGGATCTCCATTCTCGTTCTTCTCCATATGATGTGGTCCTATCAGTCACAGACCCCTCTTCGACTGCCTTTGGTGGGCTGGGTGGGTCTCTTTCTATTTGAACTTCTCTTTTCAGCACGCTTTTCATGGGATGTGAATACGACACGTACGGAGTTATGGATATGGACATGTACGGCGGCCATTTTTTTTCTTTCCTGTAATATCTTCCACCATGATCGATCACGCCATTATTTTCTATGCATCGGACCATTCCTATTGGTTCCCTTGTCCATAGATTGTCTTTATCAACAATTGACCCGACACGCGCTGGGAACAGCAGGACAGTTTTACCTATGGGGGCTGCATGTGACGTACGGGCATTGGGAAATCAATGGAACGCTCGTCAATTCCGTGATTCTCGCAGGTTTCACATTAGCCTGGATTCTGGTCGCCTACGAGCAAAGTCAAAAAAATAAATACTTTTATATCCCATTGTGTTGTGGAATTCTTATTCTTCTTTTGGCACGTTCTTGGTGGTCCTACTTTTGTTTATGCCTCGGGCTTGTCTATTATCATCAAGACAGTGCTCTGGCATTTTCACGTCGGCATAAAATTCTAACGCGAGTGATTTTTACTGCCGCCACGGTCATCTCCGTATTTATTCTTTATTTCAAATTTGGACCCCATCAAAGCGACCTCTATAAAGGAAACGACCGGTGGTATTGGTGGGCTACGGGAGTGCGAATGGCGCTCGAGCATCCCTGGACAGGAATCGGATTAGGGGGCTATTCGGCCGCATTTCCTTTTTTCAAATTTCACGCAGGGCAAAATACTCGATACGCGCATAGCTTTGCCATCCAAATCCTAGCCGAGACTGGAATTCCGGGGTTCATCTGCTTAGGCGCTCTCTTCGCCGCTTTCTTTTATTATTTTTCCACAAAAAAGCATCGTCCCTCTTCACCTTTCAGCCATGAGCGTATGGCATTGGCAACGGTCCTCATGCTGATATGTTTCAGCAGCATTACACTCTCTATGGATTACTTCCTCAGCAAATTGATGCTCGTCATTTTTATGGGGTTTGCTCTTGCCGAAATTCATGTGTATGAAATGCGCGTGACGCAGAGGGGAATCCTTTTGATCACGTTGGCGATCCTGCTCTGTATTCCCAGCTGGGAACTCCCATTTAGGGCCAGCCAATATACTGTTAACGGGCTCCAGCAGATGAATGACCCAGAATCCGCAGAGATGTCTTTTAAATATGCCCTCTCTTTGGACCCTTATCAAACGGATAGTTTATCTGCACTGTCTCGCCTAAATGCGCAGCTCTATGCCCACTCCAGGTCTCTTCTGGATTGGTCTTACTCTATCCTTTGGTTCAACGAAGCCTCTCTCTTGCAAAAAACCACCCATGAAACGATTCATTAATATGCCCGTCCTTTGGCTGGCCGCCGCGTTTATACTCTCTGGCGCCAAATCTCCTATGGCCTTTTGCGTGTGGTCATTTTTCGCTCTTCTGGGCACAGTCCTAGGGATACTGAATATGCCACGACGGCCACGTTCTCTTAATATCTTATTTATCGTCTTCATCGGCGGAGTCATGTTATCGCAACTCTATTCCTTGGATGGCAGTGTAAGTCTTTATAGGACCACACAATATCTTGTTTTCTCTTGCCTGGCGTTTGCGTTATGCCATGAGTTTCAAGAAGCGCAAGCCTCAGAATCCGTCATTTGGCGAGTTTTTTGGCTCCTGGGAATGGCGACCGCCCTCTTGACGACATTCCAGTGGATAAAAGGCCTCACGCGTTCAGGAATGCTTCCCATCAATCCAAATTTTAATGCCGCCTGGATGGCGGCCTTAACGGTGGCATGGATGGCTAAACGGAATTCCACATGGTCCGAAAAGTGTCTGGCCGTTTGGCTGATGACGGCGGTCATCTTCGGTAGCTCTCGAAGCGCGCTTCTCGGTTTGTCCGCAGGCACCCTGTTTTGTATATCGCATAAATATTCCCGCGCTCATATGTGGTTGGTCGTGGGAATGTTTTCTCTGGTAGCTTTTTTCATTCCACATCCCTTTCTGAACCGATTGGGCGTGTTTGAAAATGGCGCACGGTGGCGAATATGGACATTGGCATTGAAAGGTCTGATCGACTATCCGCTGACAGGCTATGGTCCGGGAAATTTTGAATTGGCCTATCTTCGGCATGCCTTTCCATTTGGGGAAGTGGTTCGTTACGGACACACGACGGCCTTTGCGCATAACGATTATCTTCAGCTGCTCTGCGAACTCGGTTGGCCTACGGCAGGGCTTCTTTTTTCCGCACTGATCACAGTCTTATGGAATCCTGCGAGGGAACAGAACTCTTTCGCTATTCCCGCTAAAGGCATTTTAATTACTCTCGCTGTTGCCGCCTTTTTTAATCCTATTTTCGAAATGCCTATTCTGGCTTATCTGGCAGTGTTCTGTGCGTCGTATCTGCTCCCCATAGCGACCGATCCTCAACGATCCAGCGGACCAAAAGGAGTGTCCCTGCAAGGGTCTTTCATGGGACTTCTATGCGCGACCTTGTTGCTGGTTATTTGGTGTGGGATGAGAAGCTACTGGGTCTCTACCGAAAATTGGCGTCGCATTCTCGGATGGAACCCGCATGATGCCGAAGCCTGGCATGAGTTGGCCTATCAAACAAACGAACCGCTTGAAGCCTTGAGATACCATCAAAACGCCGTACAAGAAAGCCCCCAACAACCGTACTATGTGGAGGGACTGGCAAGGGCCTTGGATAGCCGGCCCGAATCCACTTATCTCCCTCTGGCACTCACGATGTATTTAAATGCCATACAACTGGCGCCTACGCGCGCCGTCAATGATCTCGCCGTAGCCAGCGTGCTTTGGCGCGCCGGAGAACCCGTACGCGCTTGGGATTGGGCGGAACAAGCACTTCGTTTAGAACCTTATTACTGGGAGTGTGATTTATGGAAAGCCCGATGCTTTGCGAAAATGGGAGATAGAAAGCGCGCTATTTTCGCGTTACAAAATCTCAGACAACGCAGACGGCAATTCTTAGACTCTGGTTTTGTTGCGGCTCAGTCTCCGTATGAAAATACCATCCTCCGCTACGACGACTCCGTCATCCAACAAGAACTCGAACACCTAGAATCACTGCGAAAGGTGTAAAATAGCGCGCGATGCGTAAATCCCTTTGGATCGGAATTCTGGTGGCAGTCATATGCCTCTATGTGGCCTTTCGAGGGATTTCTTTGCCGCAGCTCGGAATAGCTCTTTCTCATGCCCATCCAGGACCGATTTTTATTGCGTTGGCGATCTATGTGATAGGTTATTTTTTACGCGCGCTGAGGTGGTCGATTCTCTTAAAACCGGTTCAAGCCATTAAGGCCCCTCGTCTGCTCGGGGTCATGATGATTGGATACTTTGCCAATAATGTATTGCCCCTGCGGATGGGGGAATTTGTACGCGCGCATCTCTGCGGGAAGAAATTCAACATATCCCGTACGGCCAGTCTTGGCAGCATTCTACTGGAGAGAATCTTTGACACGTTGAGCTTCCTGTCGACATTTATCGCGGCCTCATTTCTGTATCCTTTTCCGCGCTATATGGAAAAGGGAGCGTGGCTATTGGGAGGCGCTTGCTTCTTAGTGATCATCGCGCTTGTATTCATTCGAATTTATCAACATCTATTTCAGCGGCTGATCGAGCGTACTGCAGTGCCTCCAGTTTGGAAAATTCGAATTAAAGAATTGACCTCTCAATTCGTGCACAGCACATCGGGAATGACCCAACCTCGCTATATCATTGAAGCGCTGCTGCTTTCGCTGATCATTTGGATGATCGAAGGGACATTTCTTTATTGTGTGATGCAGTCTTTTGAAATCCATTTGCCCTATGCGGGGGCATTCTTCCTCTTATTCGCTCTAGGTCTTTCCGTCACCTTGCCCCAAGGGCCGGGGTATGTCGGCACGTTCGAACTTTTTGGAGTTACCGCGCTGACATTATTAGGCATTCCAAAAGAACAGGCCTTACCTGTCATCCTCACGATTCACGGGACACAGTTTCTTTTTGTCTGTATTCTCGGGAGTTTAGGGCTTTGGAAAGAAGGATTAAGTTTTCAAAGTCTCGCGGCTACTTCTTAACACCACCTCTTAGGCCATGGTAGAACTCCTCTTTGATGATAACGCGTTAAATCTCCCTTCCACCTTAAATGACGCCTGGCAAAGCACGAAAACATTTGCTTTGGCCACTACTCATAGTGGCGTGACGAAATCATGGATACTGGAGACCCTCGCTCGATTGCCGGAACAGTTCAGAGAGCATCATTTTATTCTTCTGACCTCCGGAAGTACCGGACGGCCGAAAATGGTGATCGGGTCCAAAAAACGCGCCGAAGACCTGACGCGCCTTCTGCATCAAATGCAAAACGCGGAACCGGTCACTGAAGCCATCGGCGTATTGCCATTGACCTATTGTTATGCGTTCGTGAATCAATGGTTGTGGGCTCGAGTCCACAACCGTAGGCTAGTAATGACATCCGGCTTTGCCGATATCGACAAACTGCAAAATACCCTGCGGCTCGCAAACGCAGCTCAACTTTGTTTGGTTAAAACGCATGCCCCTCTTTTAAAAACATATTTCCCTGTAGCAAGTTTTCCCGGCGTGATACGGCTTCATTTTGCGGGAAGCCGTTTCCCTCAGGAACATTTACAATATCTACATCAATTATTTCCTTCTGCACAGATTTACAATAACTACGGCTGCACAGAAGCTATGCCTCGCCTGTGTTTGCGAAAAGCGGAAGAAGCCGAAACAGCAGATATCGTGGGAAAACCATTACCGGGCGTCACACTTCACACGGATGAGAAGGGGGACCTGTTATTCCGCAGCCCATTTGGCGCAGTAGGATTTATTGATGAAGAAGGAGTTCATCTGATCACTCCCGACGACTGGGTTCCCACCGGTGATCAGGGAATTTTGGACGACCAAGGCTGGTGCCATGTACTGGGGCGCTCAGGGGAAGTCTTCAAACGCCACGGCGAAAAGGTTTCTCTATCACTCCTTCTCCAAACGCTTTCGAATGTTTGGACGGGTCAAGCCTCGTTCTATTTTGAGAAAGACGCCCAGGGTGAGAAAGCTCATGTAATGGTCCTATCACCGCATCCTTCCAAGGAACAAACGCGTAAAATCCTTTTAAATTTCCGCCAACAACATGCGCGCGCACAGTGGCCGCTTCGATTAGAAAGTGTGGACTCTTTTCCACTCCTATCAAATGCCAAGATTGATGCAGAAAAACTAGCTCGTCTTGACCAAAAAATCGTCCACTGGTATCATCACGTCTAGATGTCTAATCTCGAAAAACTCAAAACGTTGCTCATCGACGTGTTTCTGATTGATCCTTCCGAATGGCACATGAATCTTAAACGAGAGGAGATTGACTCCTGGGATTCTCTCGGTGTTGTCTCCTTAGAAGTGGGAATCAAGGAAACCTTTAAAACTCAGTTAACTCCCCAAGAAGCCGGCTCTTTAAAAACCGTCCAAGATATTGTGACGATGCTCTCCTCTAAAGGCATTGATTTCTCTTCCTAAGCAGCAGGTTCTTTCCCTTCCAGAGCTGAAAAAAACTCCGCTGGGGAAAACCGTAATGTGGGTCACGCCAAGCGTGCGTTCACTCGTCCAATCGGAATTGTCATTCCCTCTTGTCGAACCCCTTACCCCATTACCACAGGACTTACAAACGCTTGTAGTCGTCGGAGGCGGATATCTTATTGATGAAGCCAAAGCCTGGAGACAGGACCATGCTCACGGGATCCACCTGGTGGCGATTCCTTCTTTGTGGGGAAGTGGCGCTGAAGCGTCTCCTATCATTGTCCAAAACCGCGAGGGGAAAAAAGTCATTCGCATGGAAGCGGAATTCTTGCCCAATACCCGAGTGATCTGGCCGGAGCTCGCCGATACCATTCCCGAAGCACGTGCGAGAATGGCGCTTGGAGATTGCTGGGCCAATGCGATCGAAGGATTTTTATCTCCATTGGCTTCTGACACACTTCGTCGGGGGATCGCCGTGCTCGTTAAACACATGCAGGCGCTTCCATTAGGCAAAGATGCACGTTGGTTTGAACTCAGTGCTCAAGCCAGCGCGGCCCAAGCGCAATCCAGCGTCGGGCTCGTACATGGGATTGCCCATGCCTTGGAAGGCCTGCTCTGCGCCACTCAGCCTGAGGCGCGCTGGGGTCATGCCAAACTTTGCAGCGTGTATCTGTGGCCAGTGCTCAGATTTATTCTTCACCATTCGGAAGACCCGCAAAAACTTCTTGAGACTTATGGCATGGATATTACCACCATTCTGGACATTGCCAAAAAGCTTTATGACGACATGGCTTATGACCAAGCCTTACCGACTCTCGAGGTGAACTGGAAAACGGTCCTTCGCGATCCTTGTACGAGAACGAATAGCATGCTCGTCAAATTACCACATCTCAGCTATTTTCAAGCCAAATCCTTTGTATGAATGATCTGCTGAGTACCGATCCCTTCGGAGTTCGACATGACAGCGAATGGATGAAGAACATGAACCGTCTCACCGCGCATCATCTCGCGGGATGTGAACCCTATCGTCTTATTTGGCCTGATTGGTCGTCAGCCAATGAACCGGCGGACCTTCCCTATCTGCATGTCAGCCTTTTTAAACATCTGCTTTTAAAAACGGACGCTTCAGGCATCGACCATCAACGCTTGCTCACGTCCTCAGCAACAGGATCGTCGCAAGCCAGTCAAATCGCACTCGACAAAAAAAGTTCCGCTCTGCAAACGCAAAGCGTCACGGCGATCCATCGCGCCTTATTTGGTAACGCGCCGCGTCCTCTATTGATTCTTGACAGCGCGCAAAGCCTGCGCCAGGCCGGTCATATTTCCGCACGCATGGCGGCCGCCCTGAGCTTGCAGCCTTTGGCTTCCGAAACACATTTTCTCTTAGAGAATGGAAATGCCGCCGAGAGTATTCGATGGTCTTTATTGGACGACATTCTGCGACAGCATCATGAGGTGCTTTTCTATGGCATGACGTGGATTCTGTGGCAAGCCCTCGGCCAGCAACCCATACCGGCGGCGAGCGCAATGCTTCTTAAAAAAACAAAAATCCATTTTGCCCACAGTGGCGGTTGGAAAAAGCTAGAAGCCATGCGCATTGATCGCCCTCTGTTTGATCGCATATTGCTCGCCAAAACTGCCGAAGGCTCCCAGGTAATCGATTATTATGGGATGGCCGAACAAGTCGGCATCCTTTTTCCGCTCTGCGCCGCCGGTCATCGCCACGCGCCAACCTGGTCGGAGGTTCTTGTGCGCG
>Ga0206939_10022_pt1 | contig 47123 bp, 34 predicted proteins | sample Alteio_BWOrgHeat_10_FD_152921 | JGI IMG/M metagenome (GOLD analysis project Ga0206939, IMG submission 152921) | Enriched cells from forest soil in Barre Woods Harvard Forest LTER site, Petersham, Massachusetts, United States -... | ecosystem: Environmental > Terrestrial > Soil > Temperate forest >... | reverse complement strand
ATCCCACACCCAATCGAGATCGACATTCGTGTCGATGCAATCGTCCTGGAGCAGCGGGATGGCGACGCCCGGAATGGCCGCCGCTTCCATGTAGGGAAAAGCGCGCTCGAGCACGCTAATGCAGCTCACGCCGACGATGGCCTCGATCTTCCCGGTCTGGATGAGCGACATGACAATCGCACTGCCTTCGGCCACCAGCACCGCGTAACCGAGCCGCTCGGCTTCGGCCTGCAAATCCTGGATGGTGCACAGACCGCACTGCTTGCAAAGCAGCCCGAATTCATCGAACGGCGCCGGGCAGCGGTCCTCCACGCGCAGGCACTTCGGCAGCAACAGCAGGCGGCGCTCGAAGGGTACCGCGGCGAGTTGTTCGCGCCACATCTCGTTGTTGAGCAGCACGCCGATGTATTCGCGATAGATCGGATCGCACTGGAACTGCGCGACGAGTTTGTCCGCATGCACCTTGAGATCGTCCGCCGGCAACGGCGGCACTGGTTTGTGCTCGGCCACATAGGCGCGCACCTGTTCGAGAATGTATTGCCGCTGGATCGGCGTCTGCGGGATGTTCTTCTTTGGCGGACGAATCTTCTGCTGCGGCACCGGCCGCGGCAGCGTCAAAGCGATGGGGAGAGCAGCGGGCACGATGGACGACATTGGATGGCAGTATCTTTCTCCCGCGCCAATCCGCAACCGGCAAGTTTATTAGCGTGCGCTGAACTTCAAAAAGAAACCGGCGCCCAGTGACCCGGGCGCCGGTGAAGGGGTTCAATCGGTCGAGACGCTTAGCTGGTCTTCTTTTCGGCCGGCTTGGGACTCGCGCCGGGGGGGGCGCCCGCGGGCTTCTCCGTCTTCGGGCCGAACTTGGTAATCTTGAGCACTTCGTACTCGGTGTCGCTCTTCTTGAGGCGCAGACCGCTCACCCAATCGCCCACCTTGATGTCCTCGAACTTCGCGACAGCGCTGCCGTTCTTGACCTCGGTCGTGGCGGTGAGGACGAACTTCACTTCCTTCCCGTCCCTGTTTTTGTGCGTGAAGGACTTTCCGGCTGCATCGATGGTCGAGACCTGTGAATAGAGCGGGATGGGTTTGGTCGCCGCGGGTGTGGCGGCGGGAGTTGCGGCAGGGGCGGCCGCAGGTGTGGCTTTCGGTTTCTTATCGGCAGCGAAGGATCCGGCGGGCAGGCCGGCGACAAGCGCGGTAAGAGCGATAATACTGAGCAGTTTCTTCATTGGGGTACCTCGGAGGGTTGTTGATGTGATGGTTGGCGAACGGCCACGCAGCCGAAATTAGCCACGCTTGCCAGTCGCATGGCTAGGAAAAGTTGCCTTTCTAGTCAAGCCGTAATTCCCCGCGTGACGCTCCCAAGCGAAGCGGCTAATTCCCCGCCATGCGCGCTGTCATCCAACGAGTGAGTTCCGCCTCCGTGAGCATTGAGAACGAGGTGGCCGCGCGGATCGATCACGGACTGCTTGTTTTGCTGGGCATCGAAGAGGCGGATGCCGCGGAGGACATCGAATGGCTGGCGGGCAAGATCGTGAACTTGCGGTTGTTCGTGGACGAAACGGGAGCGATGAACCGCAGCGTCCGCGAGCATGGTGGCGGGATTCTGCTCATCAGCCAGTTCACCCTTTTCGCGAGCACGAAGAAGGGCGCCAAGCCGAGCTGGCATCGCGCGGCGAAGCCAGCCGTGGCCATGCCACTTTACGAGGCGATGCTCGCGAAGCTCGCAGAAGTGCTGGGCCGCCCGGTGGCTACGGGGCGTTTTGGCGCGATGATGCAGGTGTCATTGGTTAATGACGGTCCGGTCACGCTCCTGCTTGACACGAAGGCCCGCGAGTGATTGATCTCAGCGGACGGAAGGACAATGGGACAATGAGACAACCAGACGGCGGCTTCGAACGCCTGGTCCCATTGTCTGATTGTCTCATCGTCTCGCTTTTAATCTCCGCTTTCTTCCGGCCAATTTTCCGGCAGACTAACGGCTAGTCGCCTGCGCCCTTCACCATGCCTATTCCCTCTCGCCGCACCTTTTTGCAAACCGCCGGTCTCGCGGCCGGAGCCGCCGCCATGCCCCGCCAGGCGGCTGCCGCCTCGCGCCCCGAAATGCCAGCGATCGAAACCGACGTCCTCGTCTGCGGCGGCGGCTGCGCGGGTCTGGCCGCCGCGCTCTCCGCGGCGCGCAACGGACAGCGCACGATGCTCATCGAGCGCGCCGGTTTTGCCGGAGGAATCATCACCGCGGTGGGGCTGCCGTATTTCGACGGCATTGCGGACATCAAGGAGCGGCGCGTGGTCGTACGCGGCATCGGCATGGAGCTTTTCGCGAAATCCGGCATGTGCGAGCCAAACGCGACGCACCTCGAGTCGCATAACCCGACGATTCGCAACGTCGAGGCGTTCAAGCTGCTGGCCGACCGGCTGTTGGCCGCCGAACACGAGAAGCTGCGGGTGCTCTATCACTCCTCGGCCTGCGGAGTGGAAATGGATGGCGAACGAATCGCGGCCGTGCTGGTGGCCAACAAGGCCGGGCTCACGCGCATCCGGGCCAAACAGGTGATCGATTGCACGGGCGATGCGGACGTCGCCGCGTGGGCCGGCGCGCCGACCGACAAGGGCACGGACTTGCAGCCACTGACTTTGCACTTCCGCATCGGCAACGTTGTCAAGCATCCGGAGACGGCGAAGAATTGCCGCGTGGCCCTGGAGAAGGCGCACGACGAGGGCAACCTGCCGATGTATTACGGGCCAGGGATCATGTTCATGTTCGCGCCCAACGAAGTCTACGTGCACGGCGTGCGCGTGCCCGGCGACGCGAGCGATCCGGCCGACCTCACGCGCGCGGAGATGCAGGGTCGCTCCGACGCGTGGGCGATGTTCGAGGCCTGGAAGCGGGACGTACCGGGTTTCGAGGATGCATATTTCATCACCAGTGGGCCGTTCATCGGCGTACGCGAGACGCGGCGCATCGTGGGCCAGCACGTGCTCACCGAAGATGAGATCATGGCCACCACGCCCTTCGACGACGCGATCGCGACCGGCTGCTGGTATCTCGACGTGCATCCGAACAAGATTACCACTGGGGGTGCAAACGCCGTGCCGAAGCAGCAGCCCGCACCCTACGATATTCCCTATCGTTCGCTGTTGCCGAAGAACGTCGACAATCTGCTCGTCGCGGGCCGGTGCCACTCAACCACTCGCCTCGCGCAAGGCTCGACGCGCGTAACTGTGACCGCGATGGCCTTGGGCGAAGCGGCGGCCGTGGCCGCGGCGCTCGCCGTGCAAGGCAGCATCAGCCCGCTGAGGATAGACGGCCGCGATGTCCGCAAGAAACTGCGTGCGCAGAATGGCGGGCCCGCCCAAGACTTCGTGTAAGGTCGGACGCGAAGCGGAAGCGGCGCCGCGAGCGGCGTGTTTCCCGGAAATGTCATCCTGAGGCCCGCAAGCCCGCTATTACTTCCCGGCTGTGGGTCGGCTGTGCTCTGGAAAGTCGTTGTTATACCGGTTCAATAACGCCGGAACGTTGGCGGGGACGAGGTAGATTTTGCCGCGGATGTTCTTCGTCTCGCCGGGGGCGAGGCCACCGAGGCGGAAGTCGGAATGCAGGCAGCGGATGACGCCCTGGAAGAGTTCCTGATAGGGCTCCCACGCGGTGGCGTAGATCATCCGATCGTCCCCGCTGAAGCAGCCGATGAGGCCGTTGCTGGGGACGAGCGGGTTGAGCGGGCGCGGGTTGACGTCGGTGCGGGGGACATGGGCGGGACACCAGACCTGGCCGGGAATGTAACGGGCTTTGGTGGCCCATTGAGGGGTGGGCATGCGGGTGAGCTTGCCGTCGAGGAAGAGGAACGATTTCGGCAGGTAATCCTCGGCGCCGCCGGCGGTCTTTTCGTCGAAGCCGAGGAATTTGCTGAGCCGCACGCAGGGTTGCGCCCAATGCGCTTCGCTCGCGATCGCGGTGGGGTTGTGCGCGGTCACGCGGAAGTCCACTTCGTCCGGCCCGGCGGTGATGGTGTGGTCGACGATGACTCCGTCGGCCAGCGTGTCGCGCAGTTTCATGACTCGCGCGTCGTCGCTCAGCGAGAGGAGTTCGGAGGTGTGCCGGATGACGGTGTGCTGGTTCCAATCGGCATCGGTCGAACCGGCGCGGCAGTAGGCCTCGAGGTAATTGATGCGGATTTCCTCTCCGGGAATTTGCGGGCCGCTAATGACGAGGAAGTTCTTGTCACGCGCCAGAGTGAGCGAGGGCTCGGCAGCGCGAGCCGTAACACTCGAATAGATAAGGAGGAGAAACGCGGCGAGGGAAGCGAACGATTTCATGGGGGATGCGGACAATGTATCCGGCGGAGTGTGAGAGGTGTATCTAAAGTCGATTATTGAGCCACGGATGGACACGGATGAAACACGGATGACTGAGAGGGTGTACCGAAAGTCTGGCAGACAGGATTTTTGACCGCGGATTACGCGGATGACACGGATTTTCTGATCTCTGCAATCCATGTAATTCGTGAAATCCGTGGTCATTTCTCTTCTTAAATGAATTTCGGTACACCCTCTGAGAGAAACTCATTTTCCATCCGTGTTTATCCGTGGCTAAATTCATTCTTTGCGCGACTTTCGGTAGACCCTCTGAGGGAAGCCGGGAAGAAAATGGCGCGGAGCGCTGTAGCCGGGGTCAGTGACCCGGCGGTGGAGGGCTTGCCTGCGTGCCGGGCTCAATGAGCCCGGCTACAGCCGCCCACCATCACTGGTTCTTCTTTTTCTTCGTGCCGTCCTTGGCGCCGCCGATGTCGGGTTTGTTTTCCGTCGGAATCAATTTCAGCATTTCGGCTTTCTTCGAGGCGAACTCCGGCTTCGTGGCGAGGTTGGTCCATTCGTAAGGGTCCTCGGCGTCGTGGTAGAGTTCCTCGTCGCCGTTGGCGTAGCGGATGTAACGCCAGTCCTCCGTCCGGGCGGTGTGATTGTTGAACATGTAGGTGGTGACGGCCGGTTGATCCCAGGCCGCTTTCGGGTCCGCTAGCAGCGTGCGGATGCTCTTGCCCTGGACGTGCGCCGGGATCGGCAAACCGGCGAGGTCGCAAAGGGTGGGGAAGATGGTCATGAAATCGATGGTGCGTTCGCAGCGTCCGCCGGGCTGCGTGACGCCGGGCGCGACCCAGATGAGCGGAGCATGGGTCGCTTCCTCCCAGAGCGCGAATTTCCGCCAGTGCTGCTTTTCCCCGAGATGCCAGCCATGGTCGCACCACAGGACGATGATGGTGTTCTCCTTGTAGGCGCTCTTGTCGAAGGCCTCGAGCAGGCGGCCGATGTTCATGTCGGTGTAAGCGGTCGCGGCGAGGTAACCCTGGATGGCGTTCTTCCATTTGCCGGTCTTGAGGATTTCGGCGTGGTCGCCCCAGGGCTTGGCCATCTGAATGCCGGCGGGCGGGACATCGTCGAGATCGCTCTCGGTGTAAGGCGGCAGCTCGATGTCCTTGAGCGGATACATGTCGTAGTATTTGCGCGGCACGTTCCAGGGCATGTGCGGCTTGTGCAGGCCGCAGGCGAGGAAGAACGGCTTGTCGTGCTTCTTGCCGAGCTCGGCGATGGCGTAATCGGTGATCTTCCAGTCGGCGAGTTCGTTGTCGGCGCAATCCAGCGGCGCGAAACGAATGCCGCTGGTGCCTTCGTTTTGCGCATCGGTCTCCGCGCCCTTTTTGCCTTCGTTTGCGAGATAGTCGTCCCATTCGGTCCGGCGCGGGTAGGACTCGTGGTAAATCTTGCCCGCGCCGCAGACGTAGTAGCCGCCCTGGCGGAAGGCGTGGGGGAGCGTCAGCTCCTCGGGAATGACCGTACGCCAGTCGTTGTTATTTTCATACACGCCGGTGGTGTAGGGCCGCAGCCCGCTCATCAACGCGGCGCGCGACGGGTTGCAGACCGGCGCGGCGCAATAGCTCTTCATGAAGCCGACCCCGCGCGCGGCCAGGCGGTCGATGTTCGGCGTTTTCGAGGCGGGATACTTGCCGATGTAGCCGACCCAGTCGCGCAAGTCGTCGATGGCGATGAAGAGGACGTTGGGTTTCGGTTGTTCCGCAGCAGGTGAAGGGCCGGCGAGGAAGGCGAACAAGGCGAGTGCGAGAAGGGGGGCAGCTTTCATGACGGGGGTGAAACCGCGCGCAGTGTGGGTGGTTGCGCCCGGCCAATCAAGGTGCGATCAGCATGCCGGCAACCCGTGGCTCAGCTTACGGATTGGCCAACGTGAGCTTCAAGGTCGGTGGGGCTAGCGTGGGGTGGTGGTTGCCGGCGAATCCGTGGACGGCGGAGTTGCTGCCGGCTTCGGAGGTTTCGCGGACGACGATGAGCGTGGCGCGGCGATTGGCGTCGGCATTGAGGAAGTCGGCCAGCGCCTGGCCCTCGATGGCAAAGGTGCCGCTGACGACGCCACGCGGGGTGCTGAAGGTGCCGAGCTTCATCGCGTGCGAAGTGTCGACCGTGCCGGCATCAGGCGAGAACGCGGGCGCATTTTCCCACGTGAGCGTCTCGGCAGACCAATTGTCCTGCGCGTCATCGGCCAGACCGTAGACGGCAAAGGTGCATTCGCCGGTGAGCGAGGCGTAACCGAAACCAGTGGCCTCGAAGTTCAAAGTGAGTGAGGCTTCCGCCACGCGGCGATCGCGCAAGGGAGCGAGATCGAAGCGGAGATACGCTTTGCGCCGGTAAGCCTGCGTAGGACTGTTTTTGAGGAGAAGCAGGGTGTCGGAAGAATGAATCCGGGAACCCGGCGAAACGACATAGGCGGCGTCGCCGGCGCCCCCCGCGGTCGTCAGCGTTAGGGTGGTGGGATGGGGCGCGCTGTTCGGGCGCAGAAAGGCATAGCGGTCTGGCTCGCCTTCGGTGGCGGGGATTTGCGTGAGGTGGTCGGCGGTGATCGCTGCGGATTCGTGGGTCGCGAGGAGGCGGGTTTCGCCGCTGCGTTCGTGGCGCAATTCCACCTCGCCCTTCAAGACTTGCACCTGCCCGCGCCCGCCGGGGTCGGCACTGATGCCGAAATCGGTGCCGTGATCGATCAATTGCGCGTGCGCGGTGGCGACGGTAAAACCGCGCGCCTGTTCCGGCACATGCGCGGTTAGCGCGCCAGTGTGGAGAAAACAGGTGTTTGGTCCCTGGAGTTCGAGTTCCGCCGGGCCTTCGAGCGAGACTTCCGCCCCGCTCTGAAAGACCAGCCGGGCCACACCACTTTCGAGTCGCAGGCGGCCCGCCTTGAGAGGCGAACCGGGCACGGTCGGCAGCGAGGAGTTTTCCCAGCGCGCCCCATTGGTCTCGATGAGCGTGGCCAGCGGGCTCTCCGTGCGATGCGGGACAAACTGCCAAATCGCGAATCCGAGCAGCACGGCGGCGGCGATTTGCAGCGGCCAGCGCGGGAACCGGATCATCTTCGACATCGGCTCATCCGGCATCGCCCTCAACACTTCGGACAGCGGCACATCGCCGAGCCGGCTCGCGTTCTGCCGCAGCGCGGCGTGTTGGTGCATGATTTCGACATACAAGGTACGCAAGGCGGGGTCGCCGAGGACCAGCGCTTCGAGACACGCGCGATCTTCCGGCGAAAAGTCGCCATCAAGCAGGCGATCGCAAAGTTCGCGCAACTTTTCCTGGGAATCAGGCGGGTTCATTTTCGGAGCGGTGGAGGTTTTTGGTCACGCATTCGTGCAGCACCTGCCGCACACGGCTCAGCAGGCGGTAGAGTGCGCCGACCGTGCGATCAAGCCGCGCGGCCATGTCTTCCAGCGAAAGCCCTTCCTGGTAGCGCAGGTGCAGCGCGTCGCGATGGTCTGGCGGCAGCTTGGCTACGCAATCGTGCAGCACTCGCTCGCGCTGCTCGAGTTGGTCCGCGCTACGCTCGACTTCTTCGGACACCGTGCGCAGGAAATCCTCGCTGAAATCGAGTCGGTCCCGGTGCTTGCGCTTCCGGTAGGCCAGCACCTGGTGAAAGGCCACTTTGCGCGCCCATGCCCCGAAGTTCGTGCCCAGCTCGAATTTCGCGAAGTTGCGCCACATCACGACTTTCGCCTCCTGGAGGATATCGTCGGCGTCCTGCGGGTGCGGCACCATGGTCATCACGTACGCGCCGAGCAACCGCTCGTGGCGGGCGAGCAGGAAGACGAACTCTTCGGCGCGGTCGGGTGGGGACATGGTTTCGTTCGGGGACTTTTCAAGATAAGTCCGAAGAGGGCCCGATCTGGACAAAGTATTTTTTAGAGGGTGTACCGAAATTCATTTAAGAAGAGAAATGACCACGGATTTCACAAATTACATGGATTGCAGAGATCAGAAAATCCGTGTCATCCGCGTAATCCGCGGTCAAAAATCCTGTCTGGCAGACTTTCGGTACACCCTCTTAGAGATGACGCGCGAGGCGCCCCTCCGGCTTTACGACTTTAAAAAAGCGTTCGGCGATCTTCACGAATGTCCCGCGACCAGCATCCCATCGATAGACCCGTTTGGTGTATTTCGGTTTCAGGAACTCCTCGTCACCGGGCAGCATCCATCGTCGGCACCCGAAAGTGGTGTAAACAGTAAACTGGTTCGCCCGGCCGGAACGCGGCTTGGAAAAATCAAAATTGCTCCATGAATAACCCTGTTGGACCGAACCGGAATGGCCATCGTACCAATCGCCGGTCCACACCTTCTCCAAGCCAGACAACGTCACCCGGTAGAGATCGTAGGAAAAGTTCCTCGTATTCCCGCCCGAGTCGCCCAACAGAAGGACGAAGGGAGCCTTTTCGAACTGCCTGACCACTCTCGAGAGTTTGTAATGATCCGCAAACGCGCTCGACGGTGTTTCCGCGACCTTCTCTTTCCAGAGCATTTTGCCGCGCGAGGTCAGCACGAGGAAAGTTCGGGTCGTGGGCACATCCAACTCGCCCTCCTTCTCTTTTCGGGGGCCGATCCGCACGATCGAAACTTCGCAAGGAATGGGCGTCTGGCCATGGCCATTATCGCGTGGCAACCGCAGATGCAATGGTGTAAACCCATCGATATGAACATCCGCGGGAACGTCGCCAAAACTCCGGTCAGACGGATCGAGGGTGGTGGCAAAGGGAGTGACCACCGCCCTTTGGGCCTCTCTTTGGGAAAACCGATCGCCCGGAGGCTTCCAGCAGCCCGGTTCTCCATAGCGCGCGTCGCGATTACTCGGCCAAGGATAGGGCGGCCTTTCCACGACCAATTCCGACTGGGCACAGAGTTGGCCTCCTGAAAGGAGGAGAAGAGCCAGCAAGGAGCCCGCTCCACACTCTAAAAATCGGCTGAGCCTAAACATACAGAAGACACGCGTCGTTTCACCGTCCAGGATACCAAAGCAGATCGGAGCAATCACGCAAATCCCCTGCAATGTGAAGAAACCGAAAAGTATTTTTGTCCAAAGATTCGCTGCTCGGACTTATAGGTCACAACGACTCTCATGTTTCCCCGAACGACAGTCCTGACTTTTGCCGTGCTCGCCCTGGGCGCGCGCGCCGCGACGGCGGATGACGGGGCCGAGTTTTTTGAGAAGAAGGTGCGTCCGCTGCTCGCGGAGCGCTGCTACGAGTGCCATAGCCCGGACAAGAAGGTGAAGGGCGGCCTCCGGCTCGACAACCGCGATGGCTGGGTCAAGGGCGGGGACAACGGTCCGGCGATCGTGCCGGGGGATCCGGAGAAGAGTCTGCTCATCACCGCGGTGCGCTACAAGGACCGCGATTTGCAGATGCCCGAGAAGCGCAAGATGCCCGACGAGGAAATCGCCATCCTGGAGCAGTGGGTCAAAATGGGCGCGCCAGACCCCCGCACCGTCGGCGGAACCGACGTGGCCGTGACCAAAAAGCAGGTCGGCCTGAGCATTGAGGCAGGAAAGAAATTCTGGTCCTATATCCCGTTCAAAGAGCCCGCCCTCCCGGCGGTGAAAGACGCGAATTGGGCGCGCGGCGAGATCGACCGATTCATTCTCGCGAAGATCGAAGCCGCCCACCTCCAGCCTGCGCCGGATGCCTCCCCCGAGGCGCTCGTCCGTCGCGTTTACTACAATCTCATTGGGCTGCCGCCGACGCCGGAGGAGATGGATGCGTTCATCCACGAATGCGAAGGCGGAGGCGGAGACAATCAGACAATCAGACAATCCGACAATGAGAAGGACTCCGCTGCGAAGGTCTCATTGTCTCATAGTCCGATTGTCTCATTGTCCTCGCCGAATGCACAAAAGGCCCTCGAACACCTCGTCGACCGCCTGCTCGCCTCCCCACGTTTCGGCGAAGCGTGGGGCCGGCACTGGCTGGATGTCGCGCGCTTCGCGGAATCCAGCGGCGGTGGACGCACGCTGCTCTTCAAGGACGCGTGGCGCTACCGCGATTACGTTATCGAGGCCTTCAATGCGAATGTGCCGTTCGACCGTTTCATTCGCGAACAATTGGCGGGCGACCTCCTGCCCGCGGCCACTCCGGAAGAGCAGCGCCGCCAGCTCACCGCCACGGCCTTCCTCTCGCTCGGCCCGACGAATTACGAGGAGCAGGACAAGCAGCAGCTCCGCTTCGACGTGATCGACGAGCAGATCGATACCATCGGCAAGGCTTTCATGGGCCAGACCATCGGCTGCGCGCGTTGCCACGATCACAAGTTCGATCCCATCCCGCAACGCGACTACTACGCCATGGCCGGCATCCTTGCTTCCACGCGCACGTTGATGAGCTACACCGAAAATGTCGCCCGCTGGATCTCCGCTCCGCTGCCCGGCGATCCGAAGACAGAGGCGGCGTTGCGCGAGCAGGAACAGAAAGTCGCCGCGGTGGAAAAGCAACTCGCGGAAGCCAAGGCCGCGTTGACCGAGCTTTCCAAGGGCGTGAGCCTGGCCACGGAAAAGCCCGGCCGATCCGTCGATCCGAGCACCCTGCAGGGCATTGTGATCGATGACACGGAGGCCAAGGTCGTAGGCAATTGGAAGCACTCGACGTCCGTGGGCAGCTACATCGGCGTGGGTTATCTGACCGACTTCAACACCGACAAAGGCGAGAAGACGGTGACGTTCACCCCGAAGATTCCGCAAGCGGGCCGCTACGACGTGCGGCTGGCCTATTCCTATTTCCACGATCGCGCGGACAACGTGCGCGTGACGGTCTTTCACGCCGATGGCGAGGACACGGTTTACGTCGACGAATCGCAGGTGCCGCCGATCGACGGGCGCTTCATTTCGCTGGGCAAATATCGTTTCGAGAAGGACGGCGCCGGTTACGTGCTCATTACCAACGAAGGCACCAAAAAATTCGTCACGGTCGATGCCCTGCAACTCGTGCCGGAAAACGAAGCCACCGCCGCGGAGACGAAGGAAGACCCGGCCAGCCCGGCGCGGAGCACGCTGGCGAAACAGGTGAAACAATTCGAAGCGGAACTGAAGAAGCTCAAGAAAGAGGGTGCGGTGCGCGAGACCGCAATGGCCGTGCGCGAGGACGATGCCATCATCGACACGCAGATCCGTATCCGTGGCGTGCAAAAGCAGCGTGGCGACACGGTGCCGCGCGGTTTCCTGCACGTGGCGCTGGAGAGCGAGCCGGTCCTTCCGGAGGATCAGAGCGGGCGTAAGGAGCTCGCCGACTGGATTGCGAGCGGGCGGAATCCGCTGACCGCGCGGGTCTTCGTCAACCGCGTTTGGTGCTGGCTTTTCGGCACGGGCATCGTGCGCACGGTGGACATCTTCGGCACGACCGGGGAGAAGCCGTCGCATCCCGAGCTGCTGGACTATCTCGCCGCGCGCTTCGTCGCCGAGGGATGGGACGTGAAGCGGCTCATTCGCGAGATCGTCCTTTCGCGCACTTGGCAGCAGGCGGTGAAAAGTTCACTGTTCACTGTTCAGAGTTCACAGTCATCCCCTGCGGAGACACGCGATGCAAAGAATACTGAGAACCGGGCACTGAATACGGAGCACTCTTTTCCCGCCGATCCGGAAAACCGCCTCTTCGCCCACGCCAACCGCCGCCGACTCGACGCCGAGCAATTGCGCGACACGATCCTGGCTGTGAGTAGCCAGCTCAAGCTCGATTACCTCGGACCGAACATCGCCGGGGCCGGTGATATCGATGCCAACACCACCGGCGCGCAGAACATCGAGTACGCCTACGTCTATACCGATTCGCGCCGCAGCGTTTACACACCGGCTTTCCGCAACAAGCGGCTGGAGCTTTTCGAGGCCTTTGATTTCGGCGACATCAACAGCACCGTCGGTCAGCGCAACGTCAGCACCGTCGCCCCGCAGGCGCTCTACCTGCTCAATCATCCCTTCGTTGTCGAGCAGGCCCGCGCGGCGGCCGAACGCACGCTCGCCTTGCCGGGCGGGAATGACGAACGCCTTCTCGCCGCGTTTCGCCGCACCGTGGGACGCGCGCCGTCCGCCACGGAACTGGCCAAGTGCCGGCGCTTCCTCGGCGCGGAGCCTTCGCTGGAAGACTGGGCCGAGCTGCAACAAACGCTCTTCGAATGCCTCGATTTCCGCTATATCGAATGAAAGCTCTTAATCTTACTCTTAATCCTAATCTCGATCCTCTTCGCGATGAATGAGAGTAAGATTAGGATTAAGACTAAGATTAAGAAACTGACCACCTCGCCATGAACAGCTACTCGCTCCAAACCCGCCGTTCCGCGCTGCAAACCCTGGGCTGCGGCTTTGGTTATCTCGCGCTCGCCGGCATCGCTGCCCAGGAGAAGGCGCGCGCCGCCGCAGCACCCAATCCGCTTGCGCCGAAGGCTCCGCATTTCAAGCCGCGCGCCAAGCGCATCATCTTCCTCTTCATGCAAGGCGGGGTGAGCCACGTGGATTCGTGGGACTACAAGCCGCGCTTGATCGAGGACGACGGGAAGATGTTCGACTTTGACGACCTGCGCAGCATCGCCAGGACCGGCAAGAGCCCGCAACAGCGCGTGATGAAGCCGCTCTGGAATTTTTCCCAGCACGGCCAGAGCGGGCTTTGGGCCTCGGATCTTTTCCCGGAGATGGCCAGGCACGCGGACGATTTTTGCACGATCCGCTCGATGCACACCGACGGCATCGCGCACGGCCCGGCGACGCTCTTTCTTCACACCGGTTCGACCAATTTCGTGCGGCCTTCGATGGGTTCATGGGTGAACTACGGGCTCGGCACGGAAAACGCCAACCTGCCGGGCTTCGTCTCGATCAGCCCGAGCCTCGGCAATGGCGGCCCGCGCAATTACGGCAACGCCTTCCTGCCCGCAATCTATCAAGGCACGCCGATCGGGCGCGCGGGCGTGCCAGCGAAGGAGGCGACGATCCGCAATCTCCGGCCCGCACGCTCGCCCGAGGAAGCGAAGAAGCAATTCGACCTGTTGCGCGACTTGAATGCCGAGCAGCTCGCGCAGAAGCCCGGCGAAAGCGAACTCGAAGCAGTGATCAATAGCTACGAACTCGCCTGGCGCATGCAGGACTCCGCGCCGGAGGTGCTCGATTTCAAGACCGAAAGCCCCGAGACGCTCGCACTCTACGGCATCGGCGAAGACAAGACGGACAACTTCGGCCGGCAGTGCCTGCTCGCGCGCCGGTTGTGCGAGGCGGGGGTGCGTTTCGTGCAGGTGAATTACGGCGACAACACCAACAATCCCGCGTGGGACCAGCACTCGAATCTCAAGAAACACGGCGAACATGCCAAAGCGGTGGACAAGCCCGTGGCCGGGTTGCTCGAGGACTTGAAGCAGCGAGGGTTGCTCGAGGATACGATCGTCTGGTGGGGCGCGGAGTTTGGCCGCACGCCCTACGCCGAGAAGAACGGCACGGGGCGCGATCACAATCCCGCCGGCTTCAGCGTCCTGCTCGCAGGGGGCGGCTTCAAACGCGGTGTCACCTATGGCGAGACCGACGAATTTGGCCATCACGCGATGGTGGACAAGGTGCACATGCACGATCTCCACGCCACGCTGCTCGCTGCGCTCGGCCTCGATCACGAAAAGCTCACCTACCGTTACGCCGGGCGTGACTTCCGCCTCACCGACGTCTACGGCCAAGTCGTCCACGATCTTTTTGCATGATGGCGCTCCCCTTCCACATTGCGCGGCCCTCTTTTTCTTAATCTTAATCCTTAATCTTAATCGTTAATCCCTTCCTGAAGATTAGGATTAAAGAGTAACGATTAAGGATTAAGAAAGGACTCCGCTCACGGCAACCCTTTCCCCTTGGCAGACCCTTTCTCCTCACCCTTCGTAGCAGCCCTCCATGAAAACCACCACCCTCCTCGCCCTCCTCGCCCTCACTCTCTGCGCCCGCGCCGACCTCACGGAAGAGCAGCAACGCGTGCCGCGCGAAGTCGAATCGCCCGACCCAAAGCTCGCCAAAATCGTCCTCATCGCAGGCGGCCCGAGCAACAGTCCCGGCGCGCACGAATACTTCGCCGGCTGCGCCCTGATGATGGATTGGCTCAAGCAGACGCCCGGGGTGTGGCCCGTTCTCGTGGCTGATGGCTGGCCGAAGAACGAGGCGATTCTGGACGGGGCCAAGACGATCGTCGTCTATGAGGACACCGCCGAGAAGCTGTCTTTTCTCGAACCGTCGCGCTGGGCTCACCTGAAGCGGCTCATCGATGCCGGCACCGGCTTCGTCATGCTGCATCAATCCGCCGATGTGCCTGCGGAGCGCGCCGACGAAATCAAGTCGTGGCTCGGCGCGGTCTGGCAAAAGGGCATCAGTTGCCGAGGCCACTGGGACCAGGATTTCAATGACATCCCATCGCACCCGATCACCCGTGGCGTGACCGCCTTTCATGTGCCGCTCGACGGATGGCTGTTCAATTTGCAGTTTGCCCCGGGCGCAATTCCGTTGCTGGCCGGCGTGGTCCCCGAAAAGTCGCGCACGACCGAGGATGCGAAGGCGCACCCCGGGCGTCCGGAAGTCATGGCTTGGGCCTATGAGCGGGCGAATGGCGGGCGCAGCTTCGCCTTTACCGGCTGCCATATCCACAAGAACTGGGAACTCGAAAGCGAGCGCCGTCTCGTGACCAACGGCATCCTCTGGACGGCGAAATTCGAGATTCCCGAGGCAGGCGCGCCGGTCACCTTCAATCCCGCCAGCCTCGCGGCCAATCTCGACAACAAGCCCGCACCGCCTGCGAAAAAGGCGCCCGCGGCCGCCCCCGCGCAGTAGCGCGGTCATCATTGCCCGGCAGGATGCCCGCGCCACAATGGGTGCGGGTAACATGCAGACGGAGTGGCGTCGCCTCGCCGCTCATGCCATCGTGCGCGCGATCATGCCGTCCGCAAAACCCGCTGCTGCCACTATTTCGTGCCGTCTTGGGTGGTGGGTTGCGGCGGCCATGGTGACGTCGATTCTTGCGTTCCCGGCATTGCTTCGCTTCAGACCGGAGAGGCAGGCGCCGTTCGATCAGAATTTGCTGCATCGGCTGGCCGGGAGAGGGCCGCAGTGCGTGCTGATCGGCGATTCGATGCTCGAGTCGCGATTCGACGACGCTGTGCTCGAGGCCATCGCCCCGTACCGTTGCGCGGTGGTCGCACAGCACGGGAGCGGCAGCGGGATCTGGTACTTGATCTTCAAAAATCTCCTCGCCGCGCAGGAGCGCCCCCCGCGTTCGGTAATCATCCTTTTTCGAGACGCACAGTTGACCTTGCCCGCGTGGCGGAGCACTGGCCGGTACCGCGGCACGGCCCAAAAGTACATGCCTGGCGAGGAGCCGCTTTTTGAGAAAATCATCACCCAGGCCGTGGAGAGGCAAAAGTCACCATTTGAGCGGCTTTTGCACACCGTCTATCCAATTCAGGAGGCTCGCGAGGCCGCGGAGGAAAAGATCGACAAGTGGGCGCTCGCCTTGGTGGCGCGCAGACGGGATTACGAGCGCATCCGCACCGAAACCAATCGGCTTTTCAAGGTCGCAAACCTGCGCCACGACCAGAGCGTGGACGAGAGCAAGGAGGATGAGCCGCTACGCGCCGCGGATAAAGACGCGAATTTTGATGCGGACGTGCGCGGTTCATTCCTGCCACCGATGCTGGAAATCGCGAAGTCCCGTGGCATTCACCTCACCTTTTTTCGGATTAAGCCCCGGCCGCCGGCGGACAACGCGATGGTGGCGGATTCGCCGCTGCAGGCCGCGTATCAGTCGGCGCTGCAGACCTATCTCAAAGACCACGGAGCGCTGTACCTCGACGAAACGAAAGATCCGAGCGTTACGCTCGCCTACTACGGCTCCGGTGATCACGTGGCGCCGGCCATGGCGCGCGCCTACGCGGAGCAATTCTGGAAGACGTATGCGGGGCGCATTGAAGAGGCCAGCGGCTTGAACGGAGGGACCGCCCGGTGATTTTCCACAGCCTCACCTATATCGAGTTCCTGCTCTGCACGCTGGCCGGCTATTGGCTGCTCCCCGAGCGCTGGCGAAATCTCTTTCTGGTGCCAGCCAGCCTGATTTTTTACGGCTGGGCGCAGCCGTGGTTCCTGCTTCCCTTTGTCGCCACGACGGTCATTGACTACACGGTCGCCCGCGGTCTTGCGGCCACCCCCGGAAGACGGCGCTGGCTGGTCACGGTAAGCGTCATCAGCAATCTCGGGCTGCTGGGCATCTTCAAGTATTTCAATTTCTTTGCGGACAATCTGCGCGCCCTTTTCGAGGCGCTGCACTGGCACGTGCCGCTGCCGGTGCTGCACGTCGTCTTGCCGGCCGGCATTTCCTTCTACACCTTTCAGAGCCTTGGCTACGTGATCGATGTTTCGCGCGGCCATGTCCCGGCTTGCCGCAGTCTCCGCGATTACGCGTTGTTCGTTTCCTTTTTTCCGCAACTGGTGGCCGGGCCGATTCAGCGCGCGGGCCATCTGCTCACGCAGGTGCAACATTCGCGCACGGTGACGCCGGCGAACCTCGAGAACGCGGTCGTCCTGCTCGCGTGGGGATTTTTCAAGAAGCTCGTCATCGCGGATCGGGTGGCCGTCACCGCGGACAAAATATTTGCGCTCCAATCTCCGTCCTTTCCGATCCTCTGGACCGGGGTCCTGGCGTTTTGCATCCAAATCTATGCGGACTTTTCCGCCTACACCGACATCGCCCGTGGGACGGCGCGGCTCTTCGGATTCGACCTCACGCCGAATTTCAACCATCCGTACCTCGCCGACTCTCCCTCGGATTTCTGGCGCCGCTGGCATATCTCGCTTTCCACCTGGATTCGCGATTACCTTTTCATTCCCTTGGGCGGCTCGCGCGGCAGCGAAGCCCGAACTTTGCGCAATCTCGTAATCGTGTTCTTCCTGACCGGCCTTTGGCACGGCGCCTCGTGGAACTTCGTTTTGTGGGGCCTGTACTACGCCGTCCTCACCATTATCTACCGGCTCGCCGGGCACATCTCACCGCCACGGCTCACGAATCTGCCCGGCATGCGCCCGCTGCGGATCGTCCTCATGTTTGTCCTCACGAATATCGGCTGGCTCATCTTCCGTGAGCGTCGGGTAGGGCAGCTTTGGCACGACCTCGCGCTGCGACCGGCGGTCGCTCCCGCCGCCGACTGGGTAGTCGCTTCGTATCTCGGCGCCATCATTCTCATCTTCTCCGCGCCGCTGGTTCTGCACGCCATCTGGGACGTGCTGCTGCGCGAGCGCTTCGCACGGCGGCTGCCCTCACCGCAATGGGGCTGGTGCGGCGCCACCGGCGTCTGCACCATCCTCTTCACCATCCTGCTGATCTTGTACAGCGAAACCGTGCAGGATTTTATCTATTTCCAGTTCTAAGCCTCGGGCGAGCTGCCCCATTAGCCGGCCCCCGCCAATCCCCTCGTTCTCCACCTTCACGAGAGGACCGCCCACGAATGATTCATTTGCCTTGAGTATCCACCGATTCCATTCATTATTGCGGCCCCGTGAAAGCTGGACCCCCCTCCCAGAGAACTCATTTGATCGCCTGCGGCGTCGCGATGGTCATCGTCCTCGTTGCGGTGGTGGTGGGCGTGTTTTACTGCGATGGGGTCGAGCGGCGTTTCGTTCACGCGCTCGCGTCGGACTTGTCGGAGGTCAAGCTGCACGGTGTCGTCCTGCAAAAGAAAGCCTTTACCCAGCCCGATTTGCTCGTGCTGTACGGCAGCTCGGAACTGGCCAAGGAAATGCCGAACAACGCGTCGCAGTTCTTTCAGGATTACCCCACTGGGTTCCGCGTCTTCCCCGTGGGCCAGCCCGGAACCACGTCGCTGGCGGTGCTCCAGAAGGTGGCCGCGGTGGGCAAGGATATCAGCGGAAAGAAGGTGGCGTTTTCCATGTCGCCGGGCTGGTTTTTCACCGAGGCGTTCGACCCGAAATGGTACGAGGGCAATTTCTCCCATCTCCAGGCTTACGAGCTCGCCTTCAGCGGCGACTTGAGCCCCGGGTTGAAGCGCGACATCGCGCGCCGCATGCTCGATTACCCGAAGACACTCGAGAGCCAGTGGCTGCTGGAATTCACGCTCAAGCGGCTCGCCGGCGACACCCTGCTGGATCGCGGCGTTTATGCGGCCGTCTGGCCGCTGGGGCTGCTGGAAAATGCCGTCGGTCGGGCGCAGGATCATTTTGAGGCGGCCCTGCACATACTCGAAGAAGACCCCAAGCTGAGTAACCCGGCCCCGCATGGCGTGCGGGCGGTGAATTGGGGCCCCCTGGTGCAGCGGGCCGCGAAATTTGCCGTGAATGGCACCGCCCTTAAAGCGAAACGCAGCGAAGTGGCGCGCAAGCGGCAAAAATATGCGGCATCGCATGTTACCAAGGCCGCGCAAACGCAAAATTTCGTGAAGTTGGTCCAGAATGCCAAGGAGTGGACCGACCTCGAGTTGCTCCTGCGGGTTTTTGACGAACTGGGGGCCGAGCCGTTGCTCCTCAGCATGCCGGTGGAAGATATTCGTCTCGAAGTCTACGGCGTTTCACCGGAGGCGCGGACGGCGTACTTACGCCGGTTGGATGAAACCGCCGCGCGCTACGATGTCGCCTTGCTCGATTTCCGCGGGCATCAAAAGGACCCTGCATTCCTCGTCGATTTTCTCGACCATCTCAGCCCGCAGGGCTGGCTCTATTACAACAAGGCGCTCGATGACTTTTATCACGAGCGTGAGGATTGAACCGCTCCATGAAAAAGTTGGAGGATGCGGGCCGTAAGATGCAAAATGCAGGAATGGTCTTTCCACCTGCTCGATTGAGACGTTGGTTCCCGCATCCCGCAGCCTATTGTCGCTGATCTCAAAACCCCACCATCTGCCCCATGTCCACCTCTGCCCGATTGCTCGAAGTCCTGAAAAACGTCGCCGAGACCGACGAGGTCGAGCGGAACCTCGACCTGCCGCTCTACGATTCGCAAGTGCTCGATTCCATGAAGACGGTCGAACTCATCGTCGCCATCTCGCAAGAGTTTGGCGTCGATATTTCGCCGGCCGAATTCGAGCGGGAAAAATGGGCGACGCCCCGCCTTATCATCGCCGACCTGGAGCTTCGCATCGCTAGTTGAGGCTATGGAGATACCGCACTTCTTTCATCGTCCGGCGGTCCGCCAGGCGTTGCTGGTGCTTTACTATCTCGGCATCATTGTTGCGCTAATCTATCTCTACGGGCGCGGCGATTTTTCGACGCCGCCCTTTGTTTACCAAGGATTCTAAGCCATGGACTTAATCGCGAGAATTGACAATTGGGGCGCTATTGCACCCGAGCGCCCGGCGCACGTTAGCGATGGGCGCACGCTGACCTACGGTGAATTGCGCGCGCAGTCGGATGCGCTCGCCTCGTGGCTCACTGAGAAGCTGGGCGACAATCGCGCGCCCATCGCCGTCATCGGCCACAAGGAGCCGGAGATGCTCGTCGCCTTCCTCGGCTCGGTGAAAAGCGGTCATCCGTACGTGCCGATCGACCTTTCCATCCCCGCGCAACGCGCCGAGCGCATCGTGCAAAACGCGGGCGCTGCCCTCACCCTCACGCCCGCGATGGTGCGCGAAGTCCTCGCCGGTCCGCGAGCCGCGGCCAAGCCGCAACCGGTCGGCGGTGACGATCCTTACTACATCATCTTCACGTCCGGCAGCACGGGGGAACCGAAAGGCGTGGTCATCACGCTGAATTGCTTGAGGACATTCGTCATCTGGACGCTCGGCGAGCAAGAGTTTCGCGATCTCGACGAGACATTCCTGAACCAGGCGCCATTTTCCTTCGACCTCTCGGTGATGGATCTCTACTCGAGCCTCGCCAGCGGCGGCACGCTCTTCAGCGTCACCAAGGAAGCCATTGCCAATCCCAAGGTGCTCTACCAGACGTTCCCGAACTCCGGCATCACGACCTGGGTGTCGACGCCATCCTTCGCCCAGATGTGCCTCGTGGAAAAAAGCTTCGGTCCCGCGATGTTGCCGGGCATCCGTCGATTCTGGTTCTGCGGGGAAACTCTCGCGAATGAAACCGCGGCGCAATTGCTCGACCGCTTTCCGAACGCGGAAGTCTGGAACACTTACGGTCCCACCGAGGCGACCGTCGCCACCACGTCCATCCTCTGCACTCGCGAAGTGATCGGGCAGCACGCCCCGCTTCCCGTCGGCTCCGTGATGCCGGGCACTCGCATCGCGATCATGGACGAAAATCGAGCCGAAGCAGCCGAGGGCGAGCGCGGTGAAATTGTCATCATCGGCCCGAACGTAAGCCCCGGCTATCTCGGACGCGCCGATCTCACCGAAAAGGCCTTCTTCGCCACCGATGGCACCCGAGCCTATCGCACCGGCGACTGGGGGCGCACGCGCGCTGGGCTCATCTTTTTCGAGGGTCGCATGGATGGCCAGATCAAGCTGCACGGCTATCGCATCGAACTCGGCGACATCGAGTCGCACCTGCGCAATCTGCCGCAGATTTCCGATGCGGTGGTGCTGGTCGCGGAGAAAAACGGCAAGCCCGATTCGCTGGCCGGCTTCGTCGTCCTGCGCGAGCGCGGTACGGGTTCGGATTTCGACATCTCCCTCCAGTTCAAAAAGCAGCTCGGCGACCGCCTCCCCAATTACATGGTGCCCCGGAAATTCTGGTTCCTCGACGCCTTTCCCATGACGGCCAACGGCAAGGCCGACCGGCGCAAACTCGCGGAACTGCTGAGGTGAATCTCAATCCGTTTGCGGATTTTACCTATTTCGGGCTGCTGCTCTACGTCGCCATTCCGGCGATCATCCTGGGCTTATTTGGCCGCGCGAATGCCCGCTGGGCGCTCATCGCGACGGTCGCCTTCACCATCCTGCAGCTTCAGAAATCGCACGAAGTGTGGCAGGGGCGCATGGTGCAGGAAATCTGGATCGCCGTGTGCTACTTCGTCTGGCAGTGGGCCGTCGCCGCGGGTTTTCTCCGTTTCAAATTTCGCGGCGCCTTCACCACGGCGCTCATCCTTGCGATTCTGCCGCTCGCGGTGGCCAAGTATGTGCCGCAATTCGCGCCGCACAGCGAGATCGGCTTCGCCGGCATTTCCTACGTCACCTTCCGCGCGCTCGATGTCGTCTTCAGCATCCGCGACCGCGTGGTCACGGCGGTGCCGCCCACCACTTACTTTGCGTTCCTCTTTTTCTTCCCGACCATCTCCTCGGGGCCGATCGATCGCTTCCGGCGATTCTCGCAGGATTGGCAGCGCCAGCGCAACCGCGACGAATTTCTCAACGATCTCGATCACGCCGTGCAACGGCTTTTCCGCGGCTTCCTCTACAAGTTCATCATCGCCGCACTCATCGAGAAACATTTCGTGGATCGTTTCAGCACCGGCGGCGCGGCGCACATGGCGGGCTACATGTATGCCTACACGTTCTATTTGTTTTTCGATTTCGCGGGCTACAGCGCCTTCGCCATTTCCATCAGCTACCTGCTGGGCATTCACACGCCGGAGAATTTCAACAAGCCCTTCCTCGCGCCGAATATCCGCGACTTCTGGAACCGCTGGCACATTTCGCTTTCGTTCTGGTTTCGCGACCATGTCTACATGCGTTTCCTCCTCGCGGCGGCGAAGGGCAAATGGTTCAAGAACAAGCATACGGCCTCGTACGTCGGCCTGTTCATCACCTTCGGCACCATGGGGCTCTGGCACGGCACGGAATGGTACTATCTCCTCTACGGCGTCTACCATGCCACGCTGCTCTCGGGCTACGATTGGTTTGCGCGCTGGAACAAGACGCGCCACTGGTTCAGTGGCGGCCCCGTGTGGGACGTGGTGAACATTCTGCTCACCTTCCATGCGATTGCCTTCGGCCTGTTGCTTTTCTCCGGTCGGCTCGCCCCGCGCCCGTTGCCCGAGCGTGAAGAGGTGGTCGAGAAACTCAACTGTTTGGAAATCACCGGTTATATTTGGAATCGGAACACCCCTAACACGCCCGCCACCGTGGACATCTCCATGGACGGCCATTCCATCGGCCGCGTGACCGCGAATGAGTTTCGCGATGAACTCTACGAGCGAGGCTTGGGCAACGGACACTACGGTTTCCATTTTGCTCTGCCGGCTGCGGCGCGCGATGGGCGCGAGCATTGGGTCGTTCCTGTCGTCGTCGGCACCCCGCTGCGGGTGATCACCGGCCCCGACATTGCCGAACCCTACATCGTCCATTGCCCCGTCCCGGAGAAAGATGGCGCAGCTCCACCGGACGCGCCTGCGCCCGCACCTGGCCCCGCGACTCCCGTGCCACGCTAGCTCCGGCATTGAGCGGAGCGCACTTCGGAGCGGTTTCCGGTAACGCTCCGGGTTAGCGTGACGTTCTTTCCACTGGAATACAGGACATTTGATCTGCGGGTATTTGCTGAGTCCTTTTACACAGTATCACTGTGACGATTGGAACCTGCGTTGCTCGGGACGGGGGGCATGCACGCAAACGAGCCAGATCAAGAATTCGGTGGCCCATGCAAGGGCTCATCGCCGGTTCCTGCCTGGCCGTATTTTCATTTCCGCCGCAATATCCTGGGAAAAGTCTCCGCCTTCATCGCACTCGTCTCTCTTTCCTCCTTCGTGGGGCTTTCCGCGTTCGGCGCCAACGCCAAGCCTTCCCAAAAGCCTGACGAACTCGAGGAGTCGCCGAGCGCTTTAGAAGAGTCGGTTCCGGCTGGGCTCGAGGCGGAGCCTCACCTTGTGGATGAAGGCGAGCAAGGCGAGAAGGTCTCCGATGACGGGACGTCTTCCAGCAAAGATCGGTCTTTGACGCCGCAACGCGGTCACTGGGGACTGGACGTCGGCATAATCGTGAGGAGCTATTACGATAGCAATATCTTTATCCAGCCGTCCCACGCCCAAGGCGACTGGGTTAATCAAATTGCGCCCTCCCTCCACCTCGGTCTGGGAGATTATATCGGCAAGGCGGAAAATTATTTTGGATTGGATTACACGGCGAGGGCCTCGCTCTACGCGACACACAGCGAGGAGGATTCCCTCGATCACGACGTCCAACTCTCCGGACTCAAACAATTTTCGCGACTCGATGTCCGCGGTGCCGTCCAGTTTAAGACCGCCACCGATCCGAACATCGATGCTGGCAACCTAAGCAAAAGCCGGATGTTCCGGGCCAACGTTACTCTCCGCTACGAAGTCACCGCCGCCACCGCCGTGGAGTCCGACACCATGGTTCGCAAAATAGATTACACCGGCAGCCTGTTGGGTTCCACGGAGGCCCGGTTCACGGAGTGGTACGTTTATCAACTGACCGCCCGGCTGGACCAAAGCATCGGAGTGACTTACGGCAAGCTCTGGGTCACTGAGGGCGCCTCGCAGACCTACGAGCAAGTACTTTCGCGGACCCGCTTGCTGGAAAGTTCCTTCGTAACGGCGGCTCTGAGCCTTGGCGTGGAGGATCGGCAATACGAAGGCACGTCAAAAAAGAAAGTGAATCCCGTTTTCGCCCTCGATCTCGATTACGACTCTCACGCCGGACGGACGCTCCACCTCGAGGCGTTTCGGAAAACCGACAGTTCCAGTTTGTTCACCGACCAGAATCGGATCCAAACGGGCCTGCAGGCAAGCTGCCGGCAACATCTCGCGCACAATTGGTCGGCCGCTTTTGACGCCGAGGTCGAACAGGTCACTTACACCTCAACCAGCGATACTGCGACCGGGGACCGGCGCGATTTCGTTTACGCGCTCCGTCCCAGCATCATCTACGAGCCCAATGAACATTGGTCGGTGGCACCATTTTTGCAGTTCAGCCGGAATGACTCCAATCAGGATCAATTCAGTTTCACCGACCTTCAGGCCGGATTGGTCATCAAAGCCACTTTCTAGAGCAAGCCATCTCATTCAACACCCATCCTATCCTATGAAAAAGCAAAACCCAATCATCATGATTGCCATGGCTCTCGCCCTGGCGGTTTCCCAATCTGGAGCGGAACCGGCGACGACCGTTTCCAACTCCGCACCCTCTGTCGCGACCGCCTCCGCGTCGAACTATAAGATCACCCCGGGAGATGTCGTGGAAGTTCGGGTCTTCCGGGAGGATGACCTTCTCACGACCACACGGGTCACTGACGATGGAACCATCGGCTTCCCGCTGATCGGGACTGTCCGCATCGCCGGAAAGACCGACGCCGATGCCGCGCGCACCATTCGCGATCTCCTGGACGCGCGTTTCCTGGTAAATCCGAGCGTCACGGTCAATATCACGGCTCACGGAAAGCGGACCTTTACCGTCCTCGGGCAGGTGCAAAAGCCCGGTGTGTATAACATGACTTATCACGATAAGATCGGCTTGCTGGAAGCCTGCGGCATGGCCGGTGGTTACACCCGCTTTGCCAATTCCGCCGGGATCGTCGTCAAGCGTGCCGTCAATGGCAAGGATACCGTCTTCACCCTAAATGCGACTCGGATGGCAGGAAAGGACAATGCCGAGACCTTCCAAGTTTTACCTGGCGACGCCATCACCGTGCCCGAATCGCGATTTTAACCCGCTTCGAACTCTCCTTACCTACTTATACTTATGAATACCTCACACGAAAACAGCATCCGGCGGGATATCGCCTCGCTCGGACACACCCTGCGGAGCCATATCTGGAAGATCCTCGCAATGACTGCCCTCTGCACTGCCGCCGGTGTCGCCTATGTCGTGATAACTCCGAAGATGTACAAGGCGGAAGCAATTCTCCAGGTGGAACAAAATGAAAGGCGTGTCACCACCATCCAGGACGTGGCCCAGGAGGATTTCCGCGCCGTGGAAATCCTGAAAACCATCGAGGCACGACTCACCACGGATGAAATACTCCTGCGGTTGATTCACGCCAACGGCCTCGATTCCGATCCGGTATTCACCTTGGGGGCGCCCACGTCGGAGGATCAATTGATCAAGCGGGTGAGGAAAGCGGTGAAGGTGAAACTTCAACGCAGCACACGGCTCATCAATGTCTCATTTGAGAATCCCGTGCCGGACCGGGCACGGCAACTTACCGTTTCGCTGGTGGATGAACTCATGAAGCAGGATTCCGAGCTGAGCGAGGGCATCTCGAAAAATGCGAATCACTTCCTCGTGAAACAAGCGGACGATTTGAAGGAAAAGCTAAAGACTGCGGAGCAAGCGCTGGAAGACTATCGCGAAAAGCACCACGCGGTCTCCCTCGAGGAAAAACAGAATATCGTCGTGGATGCCCTGAAAGACCTGAACCACCAGCTAAGCGACATGACCAACCAGAGGATCAAACTGGAAACCGATTACGCTCAATTTAACAAGTTCGTGGGCGCAAACCCGGAAGAACTCCTGAGCATACCGACGATTGCCAATTCCGCCGATGTGCAAAAATTGCGCAAGTCCGTCTCCGATCAGGAAGCGGTGATCGCCGCGGTGTCGAAACGGTACCGTTCCGAGCATCCGCAATACATCGAAGCGCACAGCCAGCTCCAGCAAATGCGCTCGGACCTGAATGTCGCCATCCGCAAGGCGGGAGAGGGCATGAAGAGCGCCTTGGAGAGCGCCCAGGAAACGGAGACGAGCACCCGTCAAGCCCTCGAGAAGCAACAGAACGAATCCTTGGAACTCTCGCAGTTGGCCATTCCCTACGTTCAACTCGAGCGCGAAGTCGAATCCGATAGGGCTCTTTATTCGTCCGTGCTCAACCGGCTCAAGGAAACCGATGTGACCTCCAGCTTGAAGAACGACTACCTGCGGATCGTCCAGGCGCCCCGCGTTGGGGATCTTCCGAGCAAACCGAAGATCCCGCTCATCCTCCTGGCCAGCTTTTTCGGCGGTTTGTTTGCCGGAATCGGTACGGCCATCACTCTGGAAGCGATGGATAGTTCTCTCAAGACTCTGCGCGACGTGGAAAGCGGCTTGGGTGTCGTAGCATCGGCGACGATCCCCAAAGGGCCCGCCATGCGGACCCCGGCGGATCGGCTGGTCGTTTGGAAAAAGCCGGACTCTCCGGTCGCCGAGGCTTTCCGCTCGCTTCGCGCCACGCTCACACTCCGCGGGCATGGGAGTGATGCCCCGGCGATCGTGTTTACCAGTGCAATTCCAGGCGAAGGAAAAAGCTTCTGCAGTTTGAACTACGCCACGGCCCTTGGCCAACAAGGGCTCCGGACCCTGCTGGTCGATGCGGAGCTTCGCAAATCCACCATCACGTCGGCCGTGCTGGGAAATGAGTCAGCTTTGGGTTTGGGTGAATATCTCGACGGCAAATGCAGCCTGGCCGCCGCCATCCACAAGACCGAAATGCCGAATGTTTCGATCATCCCGTGCGGTGTGCTGGTGAGCAATCCAGCCGAACTGATGGCGACCGCCCGCGCCACGGGGATCGTCGATGCCGCGATCGCTGGAGGATTTGACCGGATCGTCATCGATGCCGGCCCGATGAATTCCGTGAGCGACGCGCTGCCCTTGATCGAACGCGTCGGGAAGGTTTGCTTTATCGTCAAGGCCGCCGGCGCGGCGCGCAACAGCGTGCAGCGCGCCTACCAGTTGCTAACTCAGGTTGTCGGCGCAGAGCATGTGGCTGTCGTCGTCAATAGCCTTCCGCTCCGCAGCGGAATGGGTTGCTACTATCATTACATGACCGCCAAATATGGCGACCGGCCTGTCTATGGAAGAGCAGCGGCGACCCAGCCGTTCAAAGCCTAACATCAGCCCAGGGGCAAGACTCGGGAAGAATATGAATGGGATTTCACTAATAAGTAGAAAGCCTTTCGCCACGAGCTGCGCACCGAGTTCCCGAACCAGCCGGAGGTCCGCGCCAGCCGGTTGGTTGGGAGTAGATGCCCGGATGCTATTTCACTCCGGCATCGGCTCCGTGATTCGCAACGTTCTCGGACAGTGGCACGAGGATGAGTCTGGCCCGAAGCCGGATTTACTCGTTCCCGGCGCGACTGGCGTCGACTGGGCAGCCACCGCTCTGCCGGACTTTCCGAGCCGGCGCGTCGATGTGCCAATCTACTCGCTCCGTGAGCAGTTCCTCATGCCACGCCTGACACAGCGGAGCGAGGTCCTCTGGGTACCACATTTCAACGTGCCTCTCGCGGCAGACTCAACCGTGGTCGTCACGATCCATGACTTGCTCCACCTGGCCCATCCGGAGTTTTTCCCGGGGCTGCGAAAGAAGGTCTATGCCAGGGGCATGCTCGCCGGCGCCGTTCGAAAGGCCCGACGCATCATCGCCGTCTCTGATTTCACGGCTTCGGAATTGGTGCGCTATACCAAAGCCGACCCGAACCGCATCACGGTCGTGCACAACGGAGTCGCTTCACGATGGTTCGAGCCGTCGCCCTCGCCCTCGCCTCGCCCCCGTCCTTATTTCCTCTTTGTTGGGAATATCAAACCGCACAAGAACCTCAAAGGATTGATCCCGGCATTTTCCGCCGTGGCAGAAGCCCTGCCCGATCACGACCTCGTGATCGTGGGCAAGAAGGATGGGTTTATCACGGCCGATCACCAGGCCGAAAAGGCGGCCGCCACTGCCGGTAACCGCATCGTCTTCACGGGTTTTTTGGATGATATCAGCCTCAAGCAATATGTGACCCACGCTGAAGCGCTGGTCTATCCTTCGCTCTACGAAGGTTTCGGACTTCCGCCACTGGAAGCCATGGCGGCCGGTTGCCCGGTGATCGCCGCGGATATTCCGGCGTTGCGCGAGTCCTGCGGAGGTGCGGCTATCTATTGCGATCCGCTCTGTTCCGAGAACATTGGGGACGCGATGCGATCGGCGGCGATGCTGGCGGGCGCGGAGCGCGCGGGCCTTGTCACGGCCGGAAAACTGCACGCAAAACGCTTCACCTGGCGCGAGACGGCCAGACAAACGCTCGCCGTCCTCGAGGAGGCGGCAAGCTGATTTCCAACTTATGACTAACATCACCCTGGCTCATCATTGGATGGTTTCCATGCGCGGCGGCGAGAAAGTCCTTCAGGAATTCGGCCGTCTGTTCCCGCAAGCACCTATTCTTACGTTGGTTGCTCGCCCAGACTGGCTGACCGACGACCTGAGAAAGCATCGCATACAACCCTCGCTCATTCAGCGCTTCCCTGCGGCCGCCCGACGCTACCCTTCGCTTTTGCCGCTGTTTCCGACGGCCGTGCGGAACTTGAGCGTTCCAAGGGAAACCGATTTTCTGCTGAGCAGCGATGCGAGCGTGATCAAGGGTCTCAAGGCGGAGCCCGGCGTGCCGCATGTTTGTTTTTGCCATTCCCCTCCGAGGTACCTTTGGGATCTTCAGTCCACCTATTTGCAAAAGGCGAGCAAACTGGGCCCACTCGGTCGCAACGTCTTTCGGGCGGCTGCCCCGTATGTGCGCAACTTTGACCGCCGCGCCGCGGACCGGGTGACGGCATTTATCGCCAACTCCACCTTCGTCCGCGAACGCATCAAAGCGGCGTATGACCGTGAATCCACCGTGATTTACCCTCCGGTCGCCTTGGATGAATTTTCGCCGTCTGAGCGAGTGGAGGATTTCTATCTCATTGTGTCAGAGCAGACTCCTTACAAGAGGGTGGACCTCGCCGTGCGCGCCTTCGCAAAATTGGGCAAACCGCTGGTGGTGATCGGTGATGGACCCGAGCGAGCGCATCTCGAGAGCATCGCCACTCCGAATATCCGCTTCCTTGGCCGCCAGCCCGATGCCGTTTTGAAAGAGCATTATCAACGTTGTCGGGCGCTTCTTTTTCCTGGTGTGGAAGACTTCGGCATTACTCCGCTGGAGGCACAAGCATCGGGGCGGCCAGTGATCGCCTTCGGCAAAGGCGGCGTGCTGGAAACGGTCGTCAACGGCCGCACCGGCATCTTCTTCGACTCGCAGACTCCGGAAGTGCTGGCCGAGACAGTAGCCGCCTTTGATGCGCACTGGGAGATCTTCGATCCCCAACAATGCCGCGCTAATGCCGCGCGATTTGGAGAGCAGGCCTTCCGCGCCGCCATCACCGAATACCTGACGACAAACTTCCCGGCGTACTTCCCGCAAGCCCGCCGCACGGAAGCATACGCGGAAACGCTGCCATGATTAGTCCCGCACTCATGTCCGAATCCCGGACACCGGCCCATTCATATTGGCCCGGCGCCGGCACCCAGCCAAACACTATGATCCAGCCCATACCTACACTCGCAGGCGATGAGTTTGACGCGCCTGAACTAGAAGCCTCCACCGCTCGTGTCCAGGGTTCCGCTTCACCGGCCCTGCTCCGATCCCAGTTGAGCCGTTATGAGAGGCTCATCGAAACAAAAGCGCCACTTACATTGTTAGTGGCTGACGACGAGAAGCGTCTCCTCGATCTTCTGACTATGTCCGTGCAATTCATGGGTCACAAAGTGATCGGACGCGCCACCTCCGGTCCCGAGGCCCTCAAGGAAGCGGGTGAACTCATGCCCGACCTCGTCATCGTCGACGTCGACATGCCGGGTGGAGACGGTATCGAGGCGGCCAAGGCCATCACGGAAACTCTCGCCATTCCGACGATCGTCGCCACGGGGTTGACCGACTCCCGAACCATGACCCGAGTCGCTTCATCGAACATTAGAGCTTATCTCGTAAAACCGTACAGCTCGGCGCAATTGAAGTCGACAGTTTGCGTCGCCATCGCCCAGCATCGCAACGATCTTGCCGCACGGTGCCATTTGCTGGGTATCGTGTCCTAACATGAGGAAATCGGGTGAGTACTATTACGCGATCGACGTGGTGCGCTTTTTGGCGTCGTTCATGGTGGCCCTCTTCCATCTGGGCTGGTCGACGTGGAATAGTTCGCACTCGCTCGCCGCGCCTTTGGTCCACGGCGTCTATCGCCTTCCGGAGATGGAGGACTTGGCGTGGTGGGGCGCAGTCGGCGTGCAGGTTTTCTTCGTAATTTCCGGCTTCGTCATCCCTGGGTCCGCCAATGGCGCCACCCCGATGAGCTTCGTGCGAAGCCGGGTGGAACGGCTTTATCCATCGCTTTGGCTGTGCGCTCCCATCACTGCGGCAATCTGGCTCTTCTCGGGCCTCATGCCGATGGGCGACTTAATGAATCGGTTGGTGAGATCGATGATCCTGTCGCCGATGGGGCCGTGGATCGACGGTCCCTATTGGACGCTGGCCTGTGAGGTATTCTTCTATTTCCTCATATTCTGCCTGTTAGCCCATGGATCATTTCGGCGACTGGAGCTATTTGCCAAAGGTTTGACGGCTTACAGTGTGGCTTTCAATCTTCTCTATTTCGCCGAGGCACTTGGCGTCCGTGGCCTCGGCTGGGTGCATCTCTTCGCGGAAGGGACCTTGAAGCCGCTGCTGCCTTATTACGGCGTCTTTTTCGCGCTTGGTATTTTCCTGTGGCTGGACCGGCGTCATCTGCTGGGTCTCGGAGGAAAGGTGGTGGCCTTTTGCGCGTTGGTGACTGGCGCGGTGCAAGTCGCGGAGTGGGCCACCAAAACGCTGGGTCACTCATGGATTATCCCGACAGCGGTGTGGCTGCTATGCTGCGTGGTGATTCGATACGCGAGGTGGACGCCAGGCCCGAAAACGGCCAGCTTCGTTCGGGCGCTTGGCCTGACGACTTATCCTCTCTATCTGGTTCACTTCACGTTGGGTGTCTGGATGATTCGCACGCTCGTCCAAGCGGGTCTGAGACCGCTTTCCGCTTTGGTTATCTCGATGTTTTTGGTCGTGCTTCTCGCTTACATCCTGGCGAACTATCTCGAACCAGTGATCAAGCGCGCGCTGCGGCGGGTGATGGCTGCGGCGGACGTTGCGCTGGAAAAGACCTGGCGGTCATCCTTGCTCTATCGGCGCGGAACGCAGCTCGAATTGCCGGCCGTCCCCTGCGCACCGGCGGTGGGCGTCCCTATGGGACTGGAAACGGCGCCGTAAGCAGGAGGATGGAACCGCCGAAAGCTGTCAGATTACCGCGGCAGGTTCGCGGCGAATTCAAGAACCTGCAAAGCCTTCCCGGACCAGGAGTGTATGATCGCTGACTGGGCGATTTCCGCCCGAATCGGTTTCGCAGCGAGGATCTGTCGCGTCAGCGATAGCATTGACTCGACATCTTTATAAAGATGAATGAAACGCCCGGCTCGGCGCTCCAACTCGGGCGTCGCCCGCGCCATCACGGGCAACCCGGCGGCGGCATACTCATAGAGTTTCATCGGGCTGCGCCCACGGTTCGACGGCTCGTCATTGAGCGGCAGCATTCCAATATCGGCGTGCTGCATCAAGGCGGGAACGTCCTCGTAGGCCACGGGTCCCAGGTAAATGAGATTGGGCAGAGTGGTCTGGAGCCGCTCAATCGGGGCGCTGGCCGGCCCGGCGATGATCACTTGAAGGTCCGGCGCCAGACGTGCGAGGGAGTTGATCGCTTCAAAGTCGAAGCGGTGGTCCAGAGTTCCGACGTAAAGTAAACGTGAAGGCGGCAACCCGCGGTACGAAGCGGGGACCGGTTGCGGAGTGGAGAAGTGAGTTGCATCGACTCCATTTTCGATGACCAGCGCCGGCTTCCCGGCGTCGAGGCTGCGGAGGTGTTCGAGCACGGGGCCGGAGGTCGCAATCATGGCGCCGGCTCGCCCCAGCGCCGCCTGCTCGGCCACGTTCACGGAGGGATCGGAGCGCATGACGGCATAAAGGTCGGTGGCTCGATAAATGGTCTGTTTAGGCCGCAGCATCTCGCAGATCCCCCCCAATCTCGGCTCGTCGACGAGGAGCAGGTCGGGCTGGTCAAATCCGGCCCGGCGAATCTGGCCCTCGAGACGCGGTGCCGACCGGAGGTACATGCTGAGACCGAAATATCTGGAAATCTGCCATGGGACCAACGCCAGCGGGACAATTTCCTGGAGATTTTCGCGGTGCCGAATGAAGCCGCGTTTCCAAGCAGCCACGCGCTCGCGCGCGGAGCGGAGCAGCAGATGGGCGGGCGTTACCGGGGTGCAGATATGCAGCACGGAGTGCCCGAGAAGAGCAAATTCCCTGGCCAGATGATGGGAGCCCACCACCAGGCTCTTGCTCATATGACTGTGGCTGGCGAAGACGATTTTCAATCGAAGAGGAGGATTATTCTCCCGCTTCTGATTTCAAGACTGACGAAGCGACCCGATCGGCCACCAGCTTCAAGAGAAGGGCGAAGGCCAGGTAGGGATAGAGTTCGCATGTCATCAGCAAACCAAGCGAGATGAGCAAACACGCCGCGTAAAGGCCAGGGACGCCAAGGCTCTCGTTTCCGAAACGCTTTACCCACGCGAAGGCGGGCGAGACGAAGTTGGCAAATATCCAAAAACCGAGGAGGCCCATGCCGACGAAACCGGTCTCCGCGACGATGTTAGCCATGGCGCACTTCAAGCTGAAATTATTTCGCTGAAACCAGAAGACCATCTCAGGCGTGGGAGTGATGCCCGTGCCCGCACTGACGGTGGAACCCAGCCCAAAGTGACCCACTCCGAACGGATGTGCTTTCAGGTTCACCCAGGCCAGCTTCCAACTCGTCAATCGGGTGGCCGCGCCTGCGCCTGCCTTGCCCCAAGCGGCTCCGGAATGCGGAATCGGCAGACCTTCCACTTCCTCCCGCAAATACCCGCCCAAGGTCGTGTCGCTCATGAAGAGCAGCACGGCGCCAGCCGCGAGGACGCCGAGAACGACCACCGTACGCAGCCGGGCAACAGTAGTCCCAAACCAAAAATTGACGGCGGCAAAGCCGAACATCCCGAGGGCGAACATCACCATGCCCGTTTTCGCCAGGGTAATCCCAAGAAAAAAGAGCAGGAACCCAACGCTCACGAGCGCGCCCAGATAGCTAGCCACAGAATTCCTTCTCCGGGCGAGGATGAAACTCGCAGCCGCGGCGACGAAGGAAAAGGACACCGAGATAGCTCCGAGAATGCTGGCTTCCGGAAAGAATCCACGGACGCGGCCTTCGCCGGAGGCCGTCGTGGTGATGGCATCGAAGAACTCGTCGTTGGGAAGGCTAATCGGCAGAATATTGGTCATGTCGTATCCCGCCAATTCCCCGGCGACACCGACCAGGCTTACCGCGATGCAGGCGTAGACCACCACCAACGCCGCGGTGATGCCGGAATGACGAAGAGTGGCCCAGACCAGAAGGACGCCCATAAGCTGATAGCCGGGATCCTCCAGTACATCCAATTTCCCGGGCTGGGAGTTGGACACGAGAGCGCTCATCGCGGTCATGTAGAAACACAGGGCCACCAGAGGCCACACATCCCGATCCAGCAAATGCCGCCATACCGTGAGACCGGCGGCCAGGCACACCACGATCATCAGCTTGGGCTCGAGATTGGGAATGTAGAGGGCGAGCAGCGCGGTCGCGGCGACCAGCCCCCAGCTTTGGATAAATCGTTTCAGCAGGGCTTCCCCGCGTGGTTCGGAAACGGACTCGGACGCAAGAATCGTCGCCGGTATGGAAGCTGTCGTCATATTCATGGTTGGCCGGAGTTCATCGCAACTCCTGTGCCGGACTTCAGCGTGGAACGATAGAAAAGCTCGAGAGCTGCCGTCTGAACTTGCAGGTTGAAATGCTGGCGCATCCGCTGGCGCGCCTCGATGCCGAATTTCTCGCGCAGCGTCCGATCGGCCAGCAGACAGGCGAGGTGGCTGGCCAACTCCTCTACGTGGCCTTCCGGACACAGCAACCCTGTCACTCCATGAACGACCGCCTCCGGAATTCCTGCGTGGTGAAAGCCGACTACCGGCAACCCCATGGCCTGGGCTTCGCAGACGACGAGCGGCAGTCCCTCGGTGTCGCCGTTCTGCGCGGTGACACTCGGCACGGCCACGAGGCTCGCCCGCCCCATCAACTCTTGCACCCGCGGCGGCGGCTGAACGCCAAGGAACTCACAGCGACAATCTTCGCTTCGGGCCAGCGCTTCCAATTGCGCACGCAATGGGCCATCGCCGATTATCACCAGATGCGCCTTGGGCAGTTGCCGGCGGACGGCCGCCATCGCTTTGATCAAATAGGCGCATCCCTTTTTTTCGACGAGCCGACCCACGAATAGCACCAGTCCATCATCCTTCTCCTCTTCGCCGGGGGCAAAGAGATCCGTGTCCACCCCGATGTAGTGGGTTTCGGTGTCCGCGGAAGGATAACCCCGTTCGAGCATGCGCGTGCGAATGTGATTACTCACGGCGACGAATTTTCCGCCACTTTCCAGCAGGAGATGCCGTCGCTTCTCGTGCCACCGGCGTTTGAGAATATTGGTGCGGCGAAACTCCGGTTTTACCGTCACATCGGCGCCGTGGCAGGTGGTGATGACAGGCAACTTGAGTTGCCGGGCCAGGGACAAGGCTTGGATGCCGCCATCCTCGAAATGGGCGTGAATCAGGCCTGCCTGGAGTCCTTCGAGTTGGGCAGCCATTCGAGGTGTGTATCCGGACGCTTTGAACATTAGCTTTCTCAGGCCAGCCGCACGTCCGCCGGAAATGGCTGGGAAGCATCGGTCGGGAGGAAGTTTCAAACCATTCACCCGCTCCATTCCGACATAGTAACCTCGAAACGAACGCAGGCTATCGACCTGTGAACGAATGAAGGTCTCCGAAGGCGGCAGCAATTGTTCCCGATAAACTAAAACGGCTGGTGATCGTGACATAGAAATCGATAGCATCGGCAGCTTAGACTGCGGCAAGGCTCTGTTGGTTGGTGAAAAGGGAATCCAACGCACCGCGTAAATCTTCATTCCAACTTTCGGCAAAGCGGTAGGCTTCCTCCGCCAGCGCCACGCGCCGCGCGGGACTCTGCAGGACCGAAGCTATCGCCATGGCCATCGCTGGCGGATCGTCCGCCACGAGGAAGGCGTGGCCAGCCCCGGCCTCAAGGCCATGCGCTCCGATGGTGGTGGTGACCAACGGCCTCCCAAAACCCAGGGCCTCAATCGATTTTATCTTCAGGCCCGTTCCGACCCGCATCGGATTCACCATCACCGCGGCCCGCGCATAAACGGCTGCGGGATCTTCGACGATGGGCATCAATTCCAAGTCAGGCCGCTCTTCTATTTTCGAAGCGACACCGCCGCCGATCAACAAGCGCGCGTCGGGCACCGATTCGCGAATGAGCGGCCACACCTCGGCCAGGAAGGATTCAAGGGCCTGAACATTGGCGGCATTTCCAGAGCCAAAGTAGCCCACGACCTGCGAAGGCGCCTCCGGCAATCTCTCCAGACGCACACTATGGCCAAGCGTGACAACCTTCCGCTTCACTTCGTGCCGGAAGTGATTGGCTTCATGCTCCTGAATGGCAACGATGACATCCGCCCGCTCCAATCCGCGGCGTTCCTGCTGGCGATCGGTAACGAACCAAAATCGCCGAATCCCATTCTTCCGCAGTTTCTTATAACGATCAGCAAAGACATCGTGCGTATCAATTAGTTTCAAGACATCTGGTCCGAAATTGCGCAACGCCCGCGAAAAGAAAACGTATTCCACCATCACTGTATCGAAACGAAGCCTCCGGTGCCATTCCTGAACGGCGGCGTCCCACTCGTTGCGGTACCAGAGATCGATATCCGGGACAATCCATCCGCGCCCAGCGAGGCGAATCGCTACACCCTTGACGACGGCGACTGGCAGGCTCTCACTTTTCCACAGCGGGCGCGATGGAACGCAAAGAAATCGGTCACCGAGCGCCTCTCGCATCAGGCCGGCGTCGTGCTCGTTCAGACCCAGTCCACCGAACCACACTTCGTGACCCGCAGCCTCCAACTGCTTCACGAGTGTCCAGATGCGGGCCTTGTTGCCGACATCTGCAGGATAGATCGCCATGTTAGCTAGAACCAGGATTCGCCGTGCTGGCTCGCGGTAGTTATCGAAGGATAAGTCGTTCATGAAATCGCAGGTTGTGCGGCTTGCGTGGAAGGGCGACAAAGACGGTGCCAGAGCGAAATGGCGAGCTCGGGAATGCTTCGGTCCGCGAGACAGACAATGACGGTGAAAGCCACCGCACCGATACTTGAGCCGATCACCAGAGACCAGCCGTCGGAGACTCTTTCCACATACAAATGCCGCGTCAACAGGACCGCGACCGCCATCGCCACCGAGGCCGCCGCTGGCAGAGCGAGTCGTCGCAGATAGGGGGCGATCGAGATACCGAGTGCGCTCCGGAGCAGCGCCAAATCCACCGCCAGCCAGGCATAGCCACTCAGCACGTACGCCGCCGCGACCGCAGAGATGCCGTATCGGACAGCGAAGAGAAAGCCGGCCACATTGGTGAGTGCGCCGCCCAGCGTGAACCACATCTGCCAGTTCGCCCGACCGAGTGCCCGGAGAGCCGTCCCATGCAAGAATGCGACGGAATGAAGAAGACCGATGAGGCACAGGATGCGCAGGACGGGGATGCTCGCCGACCATTGCCGGCCGAAGCAGACATTCACAAACTCGGGAGCGACCGCCAGCACCCCGAGAAAGACCGGAAATGCACTGTACGCCGCCCCGCGTGCGCAGCGAAAGAATACCTGGCGGAAGGCGTCGCGGTCCGCCTGGAGCCGCGAAAAGGCGGCCAGCGCCACCGAGTTGAGCGGTGACGTCAACAGTCGCGTCAGGGTCAACAGAACCTTGTAGGCCACGCTATAGTAACCGAGGACCACCGGACCGAGATAGAAACCGATGAGGAAGTCATCCGCTCGGCGATTGAAATAATCGAGAAAGGCACTGGCGGTGACGTGCATGGCGAACCCGCGCAACCGCCGAAGACGATACCAGGAAAGCCGCCACCGAGGGCGCCATTCCGTGACCGACCACGTCACGATCACGGCGATGATGCTATTGGCCAGCATCTGACCGACGAGACTCCACACCCCGAAGCCGAGGCAGGCCATCGCGACACCCGCAATTCCTCCACCAACGGTGCCGAAAATCGTTCGGATGGCCAAAGGCCGATAGTGCATCTGCCGGCGCAACAGGGCCCCCTGCACGCTCGCCAATCCGGACAGTGGCAGCGCCAGCCCCAGCCAGGGAAGAATGGCCGCGAGGCGCGGTTCGTGGAGGTGCGCTCCGGCAAAAGGCGCGGCGATAAATACCAGGGCCGCCAAAACCAGGCTTAGGGCCAGGTTGCACCAGAAGGCGGCGTCGAAATCTTCGTCCTCGAGATCTTTTCCCTGGACAATAGCATCCGGGATACCTTGTTCGACGAACATCTGAACGAAGGAAATGAAAACCGAGGCATAGGCGACCAATCCGAAATCCCTGGCGTCGAGGAGACGCGTCAGAACAACGAACACCAACGTCGAGACTAACTGGCTGGAAAGATTTTGACCAACGGACCAGCCAATCCCGCGCAACATTTTACTCCAGAGACCATTCATGTTACAAAGAGATGGAAGATTTCGCGGACCCGCCGACGAGAAGACTTTCCCCGCGGCATCCGGTTGAGGGTTCCGGCGGGATGTTAGTATGCATTCTCGCGTTTCAAGAAGGTCATGAGCAGGATTTCCAAATCCAGCCAAGGGCTCCAATTCTCCATATAGAACAAGTCCGCCTGAATCCGTTTGCTGAGATCGGTATCTCCCCGCAATCCATTGACTTGCGCCCATCCCGTGATTCCGGGCTTCGCAAAATAACGGGCGTTATAGTGCGGAATCTCGTCCTTGAGCTTATGCGAATGGAAGGTGCGCTCCGGGCGCGGCCCCACCAGCGTCATATCTCCTACGAAAACGTTCCAAAACTGCGGAACTTCATCTAGGTTCCACCGGCGCAAGAAGGCTCCGATTCGGAGCACCCGCGGATCGTTACGAGCCGTCGATTGCTGAAGGTGATCCTGCGCGGCCGCGTTCAGTCGCATGCTGCGAAGTTTATACATATTGAATGGCCGTCCCCGCTTTCCGATCCGTTCCTGCTTGAAAAAGATCGATCCTGGAGATTCCAAATAAATCAAGGTGCCAAAAAATGCGATAATCGGAGCGGAAAGTGTCAACCCTACGACTGCGCCGATGACGTCGAGCGTCCGCTTAATGATCCGATTGCCGACGTTGTCGAGGGGCAGCTTGGCAACCCCGAGCAACGGAACCCCTTGCACCCGCTGGAGGGACAAACCCGCCCTCAAGATGGAAAAGTAGTCCGGGATGACGTGGAACTCGACCAGTTCCTTTTCGCAAGTGGTAGTGAGGAATGAGAGAACTTCCTGTTGGGAATGGATGTCCGCCAGAATGACGATATCCACCGCGTTTTCGCGGATGACTTCTGCGAGTTGCACCCAAACGCCACGAAACGGAACGTTGGGCACTTCCTCAGAACTCACTTTTGCGGGGTCGATCGTCACATATCCCGTCACCTCAAAAAGGTCGCCCTCGGATTCCCAGATGAGTCGCGTCAGGCGGAAGGCGTCCGAACTCCAGCCGACGAAGAGAATTCGTTGGGTCAGATGGCTGGCGAGAGGGCTGCGCTTGATCAAACCATGCAGGCAAAGACGCCAGAGCACCACCGTGAATCCACCCAGCGCGCCTGCCTTGAGGATCAGGACCGGTCGGAGCGGCGCCGGCAGATCTACCACCCAGGCGAGAAGGGCGGCCGCGCACGTCCAGATCACGGAGATCCTGAACACTTGAACAGCCGAATGACGCTGACGCAAAAGGAGCTTTCGATCAAAGGCTCCGCAGCTTCGCGCTGTGACAAAAAAAGGTCAGGATTGCAAAAACTCCGAGTCGAATGAGCAATGCGCTGTGGCCCCCGTCGGTCGACGCCTGGGGTACGGCATGCAACCCGAGCAAGCCGGCGAACGCAAAGAAAAACGCCGCGACATCGCCCAGGCCCGCGATGCACATCATCTCGAGCGAAAGGCTGGCGCGCTGCGGCTTTCGTGGGCCGTGGTGAGAATCCAATCCGATTTCAGCCGTGGACGATCCGCCGAGATGGCCAATGAGATAATGGCTTAGAGTATTCAATGGATGCGTGTTTACCCCCATCCCCAGAGCGAACCCCGCGCCTCTCTCAATGGTGAAACCCTGTATTTCGGCCCACTGGAATTCCGGGACAGACGGCCGCGCCCCCCGGCAGGCTTCCGCTGCGAGGCTGCGGCTACTGAATGTCTAGAATCTCAAGGAAAGCCACATTCTTCCTCACCGTTCACATTGGGACGGAAGGTGCATCGCTAGTTTCATCGTATCGTTCACTTTTGGCCGGGCTGCACTTCGATGACGGCGTAAACGAGGAAGCCGGGCACTTCGAATCGCAACCGGTCTCCGGCGGATTTTGCGGCGATGGGTATTGGGGTGGGGGACTCTGGAGTGAAGAAAGTCACGTGGGATTGCTCGAAACCCGGTGGCAGTCGCAGGTCACCGGCAATGACCGGTGTGGTGATGGGCTTCTCATCATGGATGCCGCTCCCCGGGCTCTTGGGCTTCGGCGGTTCCTCGCGATTGTAGTTCACGAAGTGGAGATGGAGTTGTCCACCGCTGGCCGGCCTGGACGCTGAGACACGCACGGTCCTGGGCGCGTCGAAATGGCTGAACGTCCGGTCTTCCTCTACGGCATCCTTCGCGATGGGAATCTCCTTAAGATGATCGGGCACCGCGAGATCGTCCGGCAGCACCGCGAAGAGACGATGCTCGTCGAGGAGGCGATGGCCGAGCGCTTTGAATTTCTCAACCTGCGCCATATCACCCGCGTGAACGGCATTTCGTGGGTAGAGAAGCGTCGACTCGGCGTAGGGATGTGCCCCACGAAACACCGCATCGTGTTGTTCAATGAAGCGGTAATAACGCACGATTTCCGCTCGCGCCGCAGGATCATGGAACCGCGTGTAGAAACCCATGGGCACGCCGCCGTTGGCCGCCAGTTCAGCGATGGCGACGCGCGTGCGCGTGGTCTCGTACTTGCCGAGCGTGAACGGCCGGCCACCCAACGCTCCGGCGAGATAGCGTGCCTGGAGCGTGCCTTCCCCGAGCCAGCCGTTGGCCAGGTCGGTGTAGCATGCGGTTGCGCCGGTGCTGTACCAAGCATAGTCCTCGCCACGCGCCCAGAGGTCCGCCGGCAGCAGGCAGCGCTCGTCGCCACTCAGTTGGTTGAAATCGCCGAGGTGATTCCATTGCGCGAGGATCAAGTCCGGTTTTAGCTGGCGCGCATACTCAAGGAAGACCTCGTCGTAGGCGCGCTTGTTGGCGATCTGCGAGAAGCGCAGCATCTCGCGCCGCAACGGTGTGGATTCCGCGGGCGGATGCCACGCGCCAATCTCGGTAAAGCGATGCGTTTCGATGTCAGCGATGCCGAACTCATCCCGCAATTGTGCCGCGGTGAACCGCTCGCGCAGATAGTCGCGAAACGCCCGCTGGCAGTACGGGCAGAGACAATTGTGCCGGTAGAAATAGTTGATCATGTAGCCATCCACGCCACGCTCGATGCCGCGCCGCGCCCACGCCTTCAGCACGGCGCGCCAGTTGGGATTCAGGAGGCAGCCCCAATACTCCTTCATGCCTCCGATGTGGTAGCTGTCGTTCACGATCGGCGCGCCGTTGGCATCTACTTCGAGCAGGTCCCGCGCGTCCGCGACCGGCTTCGGCCCTAGCTCCTGCTCGTTCCAGAGATCGCGGTAGAACTTGAAGAAACCTCGCGGCCCATCCGGTCCGTCCGGATCGCCCACGAGGAACTTCACGTTGAAGTGGCCCACTACCTTCACCCCGCGCGCGTGAAGCTGGCGATTGAGTTCTGTGAACCAATCACCGCATTCCGTCAGGCCCCTTACCGGAAAGTGCGCCGGATAGCCCGCAAATTGCGGAGTATGCGAGAGGCTCCAAAAATGTCCGCCGTAGAATCCCACCTGGGCTACCTCGGGCCGCGCCTCTTCGACAAACTTCAGATAATCCGGATCGCCGTAACCATCCCAATGCGCGATCATGCGCGTGAACAGGACGCGCGGCGCTTCGGCGGCTCGGCCAGCGCGCGGCTCCGCCAGAAGACCGAAGCCAAGCGCACACGCCACGATGCCGAAAAAGTTCCTCATTTCTCCCTGTAGAGATAGACCGGTCCCAGCAAACCGCCGGTGCCCAGCTCGTTGATGAAAACGCGCGTGCCGCGAATGCTGACCAGATTTGATGCGTTCGGCTTTATGGCGGCGGTGATGTCAAACGAGAGTGGCTTGCAGTAACTGCCTTTAGACTCTTCCTGCGTCACGCCCTTTTCGCCCAGATAGGGCGCGAGTTGCCCATTGACGAAGACCTTCACGTCTCCGTCCGCGCTGGAAACCCAGAGAAAGACTTTCTTATCCTTTGGAACGGCAGGAACCTTCACCGCGCTGCGGTACCACACCGGCCCGTAGTAGTTCTCGATGCCGAGCGTCGACCACGTTTCCACGCCCACGTCGGTGCTTTTCCAATCGGCGTCCTTGTAGTCAGCGCCCTGCCAGTTTTGTCCTTCGCCGGCCTTGTCCTTGTCTACCGCGTACTTCCACTGGCGCAGTGGAGGCGTGATGACCGTACACTCCTTTGCAATGCGAGTGCCGTCGAGATAGGACGGTTGGAAGAAGCTCTTGAACCAGCGCCCGGCGCCGGTCTCCGGCGCCCAGGAGACTTTATCGAAAGCGAATTGCTTCTCGTATTCGTCGCCCAAGTGAAGCTGGCTGGCCATCCACTTCAGGCTCAGCGGCCCCAGATTCGCGAGACGCCCTTCGTTTAGGTCCCAGCGTAACTGCATGAACCGCTCGAACTGAACTAAGGCGTCGTCCTGCATCTTCACGCGGCGGTATTCGGTCACGGTGTTCGCGGCGCGCAAGGCCTCGTCCATGGTGGCACGCGCGGCCTTCATCACCTCGGGCGTGAAACGCCGCACGTAGCTGAAGCCGCCCCCGGCGTGCTCGTCCACTTTCGTCCAAGCGTCATCCCACTGCTGCCAATAGCGCCGCATGGGTGCTTCGGCGCTGCCATAAAAGCGGTGGAAGAATTCGTCTAGCACCGCCTGGGGTTTCTGTCCGGGATCCCAAGCGAGGCGAAGGCTCAGGTAATGCCCCGGCAGAATGGCATCGTTGTCGGGGGTGCCCTCGGGTTGCCAATACTTCACCTTGTTGGCGTAGAGCAGCGGCAGTTCTTCACTCATCTGGTGCATCATCGGATAAGGCGCCGAGATCTCCGCCAGATTATACATGAAGTTATAATAGGAGAGGCTGGGGGATGCCTTGGACCAGGCTTCGAGCGCAGTCTTGACATGTTGGCGCGACAGGCACGCATCGGTCATCGCGTGAGCCCGGCAGTAATTGATCGGCGCCAATTGCGGCACCAGATTCGGATGCAGCTTCTCGCGCACCGGCGCCTGGAAGAATTGCACATAGGCGAGGAAGCCCAGCTTCACGTCTGGATATTTCTTCACGACCTTCTCCGCCACGATGTTAGCGAACTTCACAAAGCGGTCGGTGATGGATGCCGTATCCATGACTGGGTCGAAGTCGCCTGCGTCCCACGCTTTGTCATCGCTCTCATCAAAGTCCACGCCGTCTTCGGGAGAAAGCGAGATCGAGGGCTGGTAATGCTTGTCGAGGGACACGATGACCGCATCGGCCACAGCCTGTTGCACTCCGGGGTGGCTCCACTTGAGGCGCGTGGCACTCGGCTGTCCCTTGATCACGGCGCGCCAGTCGGGATGCTCCTCGCGCTGCGCTTTGGTGACGTAGTTTTCCATCACCTGCCCGGTAGCAATCGGGAAGCCGCCTAGGCGGTTGCGGCGCTGGAACTCCTCGCTCGAATACCACACGCCGCGATACCAGGTGCCCGGCGCGCCGGCAAAATCCATCGGCGGCAGCGCCACAGTTTTGAGCCGGGGTATTTCCTCACCCAACTCCGAGGGCAGATACCAGCGGCAACCCAACCGGTCGAGCAGCTCGTAGATGGCATAGGATGTTGCTTCATCGCTTTCACCGAGCAGGCCGATGCCATCCGGCGCAACCACGACACGAAAGCCCTGGGCATACGGCGCTTTCTGTTTCACTGGCCCGAATTTCTCCACGGCCGGGCTGCCCACCAGAATTGGCACTCGCTTGTCGGAGGCATCCGGAGCCGATGTGCGCACTTCAAACTTCGCCTCCGACATCTTTTCGAGGTAATATGAAAGGTCTTTGACCGACTCGCGCAAACGTCGGCGCTGTGTCTCCGCCTGCGACTCGCTGTATGGCGCTGCCGCCGCGAGCTTCCTGTCCTCGGCCATCACGTCGGGTGTTGCGCAAATGACCGCCTTGGCCGCGCCGTCTTGAGAGAGAATCAAATCCGTAGCGCTGGCGTGTCCGGACGTCAGGACAATCGCTGCCACCAAACTGACGAAGAGCGTGGTGATCGGTTTCATGGTTTGGACGATGGGGATGCGGGGGGTGGCAAGTGCAGGCTCGATATCCATTGCGATAACAAGGCGATGCCTTCTCCATCGGGTGCCATCGTTCCTACGGGAGGCATCTGGCCTGGGCCCCGAATGGCCGGGCGGTAGATCAACACGGATCGCCCGGGCACTCCGGGTGCGACGAGCCGCGCATCGGGAAGACCAAAGGTCGTGTGCAGCGGCGCGGCGTTGATGACCGCCATCTCCTGGTCGTCAAAGTTGAAGGCGAGTTGCATCAAAGAGTTGCCGCCGCCGGCCGGCACATGGCAGTGGGCGCAGTTGGCCTGAAGATAGGCGCGGACGCGATCGTGCAAAGATGCACTCTGGTCCCGCGGATCAACGATCCGCGGCAGGGACTCGGCAGCGTGGGGGAGCAGCGGGCTGTCCTTGCGAGGCTGGCGTTGCCACTCCGTGGGCAGCAACAAGTCCATCCTGGCCTGCATAGCCACGTCGTTGAGGTTTTGTCGGCCGAGTTCCCTGCTCCATTCCGTTTGTTCGGTGGCCGCGTGATTGAACTTCAGCAGCCCATCGCGCTCCCACTGTGCGATCTGATTCACCCCATTGCGGCCGGCGCGATTGAGCTGCAACGTATTAAGGCCCAGCACGAAGTTCGCGGCGCGGCTGTGGCAGAACGCGCACTCCTGCCGGCCGGGGAAACGCCACAGTTGCTGGCTGGCGAGCGGTCGTGTCTCGCCCTCCTTCGGGACGCGCACCGCATCAGTCTGCGCTTCGTTCCAAGCGTAACTGTACCCATTCCACTCGCCCTGCTGGCGCAGCAGCACCCGGCTCTCAATGTGCTTGTTCTGCAAACTCAGCGTCTGCACGATGGCGGTGCCATCGGGAAAGTTCCATCCGCCTTGCTCTATCACTTCCATGCGCTCGGCGCCAGGCAGCGCGATGTAGCGTTCACTCACGGCGCCGTCGTGCCATGCGGGCGCGCTAACTTCATAGCGGATCAACGCGGGGTGCGGCGTCAGCGCCGGCGTGTCGGTGAACAGGCCCGTGTCGCTGAGCTTCGCCGGGAATGGAGTGGCTTGCGCAGTGACCGGCGATGGCGCGCGCTCCAGTTTCTGGATCGCATTGCCAAGGTAATCGACGACCAGAATGTCACCCTGCGGCGTCTCGCAAAAGCCGGTGATGCCGAGTGATGTCTTGGCGATCTGCTGGTCCTGGATAAGCCTCCCGTCCTGTTGCTTGGCGGCCCAGATCTGTCCGGTGCTGTGGTCGCCATAGATGTAGCAGCCGTCGAGGTCAGGGAACTTTGGGCCATGATATACGATGCCGCCCGTGAGGGAGCGAAAGTCCGAGTGCGAATGCTCGATGAGGGGCTTCGAGAATGGCGTGGGTCCCGCCTTGCGATTTTGCAGCAACTCGTGACTGCCTTCCAGGATAGGCCAGCCATAATTCTCGCCGCGATGGGCGATGCGCGCGTATTCCCACAAGTCCTGGCCGTTCTCCCCCACCCACAGGTCGCCAGTCACGCGATCCATCGTCATGCGCCACGGATTCCGGAAGCCGTAGGCCCAGGTCTCCGGGCGCGCGCCCTCCGTCTTGAGAAAGGGATTGTCGGAGGGGATGCCATACGGACGGCCGGCCGCCGGATGATCCACGTCAATGCGCAGCAACTTGGATAGCAGCCGCGTGAGATCCTGGCCGGCCTCCCACTCATCGCAGTCGCTGGTGCCGTCGCCGCTGGTCACGTACAGCATCCCGTCTTTACCGAAGACTAGCGACATGCCGTTGTGTCCATGCGAATGCCATTGCATCAGCACCTGTCGCGATGCCGGATCGATGCGTCCCGTCCGGCGATCCATCGTATAACGCACCACGCGATCGTTGAATTCCATTCTTCCCTCTCCCCAACGTCCATTGGCACCCAGGTAGAGATATCCGTTCTCCGCGAAACGGGGATGAAAGCAAACGTCGTAGATGGATTCGTCGAGGTCCAGCAACGTCTCGGATTCGACGACGGCGGGATCATTCGGGAAACGAGAGACGCGGGCCGTGCGTACGGGCGTGTAGCCGCTACATTCGAGCAGGAGGTAGCTGTCGCGTCCCGGTTCCGGGGCGATCATGATCGGATGTTTGGTCTTCAAGTTGGGAAACGCCGGCACGCCGCGAAAGGGCGGCGGTGACTCCGGTGATCCGGCCAGCCGCGAAGTATCCCAAGTTACGCGCAGGGCCGACGCGCTGTCCGGCGGTCCGATAAATTTCAGCGGGATGTAATCCTCGTAGCGATGAAAGTCCGGCCGGGCTTCCGAGGCGACGGGGGTGTTCGTCGAGAGGGCCGGGGCGTCCAGTCCGGCGGAGTAATCGTAGCGGCAGAGCGAGTGCATCCACACTTCGCCCGGCACGGGACGTCCGCCGGTCGGGAGAAAGTCGCGCCAGGGAATGCGTCCTTCCACTGTCCAGCCTTTGTCCTTGTCGCTCCAGTTGTTCAGCGTGCCATGGACCTGCACCGCCGACTCGAGATGAAAGGGCCGCTCCTTCGCGTGCCGGCTGTAGCCACCCGAACCGCGCGAGGGGAGGAACATGTCGAGCTTTCCATTCGCCGCGTTTACCTCGAACTCGTAACAGCCGGTCTTGTCCTTCGCCGGCTTGAAGAACAGCTCGAACACGTCGCACGTCCAGATGGCGCCATTCTCCTCAGTCACGTTCGCAAACACATCCCAGTCCTCCATCTCCGCCGAGAAATAGAGATACTCGCGATCCCAGAGCAGCCGGGCCTTCGTGGCGGTCGGCGGCTTGCGCTGGCCCTCGGGCAGCCATGCAGAGGTGAAGGTATCCACGACCTGCGCGTTCTGCCATGCGGCATCGTCGAGCTTGCCGTCGATCTTTGGCGGCGATGTGGCCCAGCGGCATTCAAAGGGCTCACCGGCGAGCAGACCGCCGGCGAGCGATGCGGTGATCGTGCCTATGACGACAGCGGATGAGAGTCGCAATTTCATTATGCGCATAACATTGGCTACGGAGCGACGAACGCTTTCTCCGGCGGATCGTAAGTGACCGTCAAATCCTTCACGTAGATCTCCGCGCGCGGCACCGGCGCATAGTTCGTGAGTTGGAGCGTCTTCTCCGGCAGTTCGACGATCAGCTTCTTAAACTTGAGCGGATACTTCACCACGCCATCACCGGTGTGTTTCCACTGGCTGCTGTAAGGCCAGTGATAACCTTCGCCGGGGTAATTGCCGGGCAGCGGGAAGCGCAGGTAGCGCCAGCCTTCGAAATTGATGCGGCTGCGCTGCCAGGGGTCATTCGTATTCCAATCGCTCACGGACATCGTCTTCATCGCCGCGAGTTCGGCCTCGCTCATCCAATCGGCCATCCAGCGCGTGGCTTCGTGCGTCATCGGCGCGCCGATCGAAGTCCAACGCTGGCCGCCGGCGTCCTCGAGCTCGAAGAGGATGCGGCCCCAGCCGCCGTTGCCATTGACCATCAAGCCAATCTCCGTCGGCTCCCCGGGCAACTCGACGCCGT
>Ga0206939_10020_pt1 | contig 47499 bp, 48 predicted proteins | sample Alteio_BWOrgHeat_10_FD_152921 | JGI IMG/M metagenome (GOLD analysis project Ga0206939, IMG submission 152921) | Enriched cells from forest soil in Barre Woods Harvard Forest LTER site, Petersham, Massachusetts, United States -... | ecosystem: Environmental > Terrestrial > Soil > Temperate forest >... | reverse complement strand
AACGCGCCAAGCGGTAGTCGACTTCCTTCTGGACCCGGTCGGCTTCCGCCGCAGTGAGCGCCCGATTCAGGTCGTCCAGCTTTGCCGTCACAATGTTTTGGTTTTCGTCCAGACCAAAGATTCCATTTTCTTTCTGGTAGTCGACCAGTTTCTGCTGCGATTCTTCAACCTTGGCCTGCAGTTCTTTCGATTGATCCGCAAGGAAGTCAGAAATCTGCGTGCTCACTTGCAGCTGACTTCTGTAATACTCATCAACATACGCTTTAGCTAAGTCGTTCACGACATCGGCGGCCAACTGTGGGTCCGCGTTTTGGAACTGGATTTGGATGAGCTGTGTGCCTTTGACCTTCGAGATTCTCAGGTTTTTGTGAAACAATTTTACCAGTCGATCTTCGTTGCCAGGCTGCTTCACATCAGTCGCGAACTTCGGGTTGTTGTCGAGATGAAGGTCGTTGATGACCTGCGTCGCCAGCGCGTCCGTCTGCAGGATGCCGATCTGTGTGTCAAGGGCCGTGCGGTCTTCTGTATCTTCCAGAAGGGACGTATCGACGCCCTTAAACCCCAAAACGTCGCTGCCTTCCCGGTGAAACACAACCTGTCCGACGGCCTCGTATTGTGGTTTCATAAGGAACGATGCGGTTACGACAATCGCGACAACGACGAACGTAAACGCGGCGATCGTCCATTTGCGGTTCCGGACAATGCGCCAAAGAACTGCCGCGAACATCTCCTCCCTCGCTTCTATCACTCGCCGGGCGTAGCGGTTTGGCAGATTGGGCGAAGACCTTGGCGCACCTTGGGTAGTATGCTGGATCGTCGCGGAAGCGTGCGCGTGTTGGTTCATCGATTCAAGATACCTGCTCATTGCTCTCCGCCTTGACGCCAGATGGCAGCGTCCGAGTCAACTTTTTATCGCGTGGGCACTCCCTCAGCTTGTGGCGCCACTCAATTGCGCCAGAACCCGGATGGGGAGTTGGAGAACTTTGTCCCGTTGTTTGCGAATCGTCCATCTCGATATCCTGACTGCCGAGATCCTCAGCTCTGGGCACCTAAAAGAGTCACGGCGTGGGTTTTAATATTGCGAGGCCACTGTTTCGCCAGCCATGATTTCGGGAAGTGCAGTTGCCAATGCTGATGTGAAGAGCGCTCGGCCCTCGGAATTGAGATGGGTTGCATCTGACTGGTAGAACTCTAATGACAGCGCCGCCGGATCGACCGGCACCAATGTATCCACGCCAATTGTTTGCGAAGCAAGGGCCATCCGCCGAACGGCATTCTCCGAAGATGGAGTTGGCGGGACCAGGATAATCAGCCTGGCGCCAAAGGCGCCGCATAGCGCGCGCAGGCCCTGGAGCCGCGAAATTACACTCGCTTCAAAATCGGGACCCAGAGGAATAGTCCCCCTTGGTTTTATGAGCGAGAAAAGACTTTGAAAATTGGGAACAATGTGGCGCAGGATCTGTGTTCGAATCACACTACGCGTGTCCCAGAACGTGCTTGCATGTGCGAGCAAGAGGTTGCTTGTCGCAGTTCGGTCCAGTCCCAAGTCTGAAGCCACACCGAAGATGTCTCGTGCATCAAAGAACACCATCGGAGAATACTCCTGGCGCACGCTGTTTCCGACAAAGCTATTCACATCCAGACCCAAGACCACAACCTGCGGTCTCGCCCCTTGGCGGAATAGACGCCGTACCCCATACGACCAGTCGTAGTAGGCAGTACCTTCGAGGAAGACAGGATAAATCCGCAAGCTATCGGACGTTTGCTTCTGCAGTAGACTTACATCAACTCCATCGAGGAGTAATGAATTGCCCACCATCAAAACTGACGATGGTTTACCGGGTCTGGAGCGTCGCGATCGCAGGGCTTCGGCATATTGCTGCGAAATGCGTCGGTAGGTCACCGAATTGCGCCTCAGCAGATAACTGGAACAAGTCTCGGAGGTAATCACCAAGGCAGCGCAGATGACGGCGAACCCCTTCACGTAGGCCAGAGCTGTAGACTTAGAATTGGAAATAGACGAAGGCATTGATACTGTTCCCCGAAAAAAAGATCAGTACGGTCAGAGCAGCGATTGCCACTCCCGTCCGAATTGCGTAAGACGCGTTTGCGAATGGATACTCCTGGTTGCTGGACTCGAGCAATAGATCGAGGAAAAACAACGGCATGGAGAAAAGGCAAAGCATGATGAACGCTGAGGCATACTCGCTCCGCCAGGTGAAACGAGACAGTCCAGCCAAAAGTTGAATCGCCGAACTCAGTGACGTAGCGCGGAAGAATACCAAGGTCAAGCAGAATAGATTGAATGTCAAAACGCGCCTTCCCCAAACGGAAAGGAACGTGGCAGAGCGGCCAGGGAGGCCTGCGACTTCTTGAGGCTTCGCCTTTGCCGGGAATAAATAACGCTCGGCGGACAAAATGACGCCTTGGATGGCACCAAACACTACAAATGTCCAGTTTGCACCATGCCAGAGACCCGCTAAGGTCATGGTGATCAGAAGATTCCGGAAAGTTTTCCTTTCGCCATAAGCGCTGCCGCCCAGAGGAATATATAAGTAATCTCTGAGCCAGGTGCTCAAACTGATGTGCCAGCGCCGCCAGAAATCCTGAAGCCGCTGCGCCAGAAAAGGCTGCCGGAAATTAATCATAAAATGGAATCCCAACAATTGGGCGCTGCCCCGGGCAATGTCGCTGTACCCGCTGAAGTCTCCATAAACCTGCCAGGCGAATGCGTAAGCCCCGATCAGAACAATCCAAAAATTTGGATCTCCAAACTGGCCGCCAAAGACGGCGTTTGCCAGAAGAGCGCAGTTATCAGCAACCACGCACTTGCGCAAAAGGCCGGAGACGATCAATAGCATCCCGTCGAAAAATCGATCCGCATCGAAAGTCCTATCCTTTTGAACCTGTGGAAGCAGGTGTCCCGGTCTTTGAATCGGCCCTGCAATCAAGTGGGGGAAAAGGCTGATGAATAGACCATAGTCGACGAACGACTTCACAGGTTCGAGTCTTCCCTTATAAACCTCCACGATGTACGCAACTTCCTGGAAGGTATAGAACGAAATCCCTGGCGGAAGAACGATGCGGATCAAAGGTAAAGGAATATGGTGAACGCCTAATGTGCCTAGAGCGCTCGAAAAGGAGTCCACAAAGAAACCAAAGTATTTGAAGATCCCTAGGATCGCGAAATTCAACGCGAGCGAAAAGACAAACCACGTCCTACGATCGGCACTTGATCGACTTGGCGCGATTCTCTGTGCGATCAGAAAATCCATCGTTGTGCTGCCAATCATGAGCGCGAGGAAGCGCCAATCCCACCAGCCGTAGAAAAAATAGCTCGCGAGCAGTAGAAACCTGTTTTGTGCGCGGCGAGTGAGGCGCCAATAGATCAGCACAACCAGGATCAGGAAAACGATGTACGCAGGGGAGTCAAAAAGCATGGCGATGAATCAAGTCCCGTACTTTTGGTTTGGAAATTATCCGAGCTTATTAGGAGCAACTCACCGAAGCGCGGCCACGCAGAACGGGCATTGGCGGTTCCTAGCATTTGAAAGCCCTAGGGGTAATGCACTTGGCTGCGGTCGTTCTACACTTCAGACTAGCTTGTACACCAAGCGGTCGCCGTCAAGAACGGCATATGCAATCCGCGCCTTATCTTTTTCCCGTCCTTCGATGATCCAGTTATTCCCCTGGCGCACCAGCTTCATCTGGCTCCGCGCTCGCCACCACTCATTAACCTCTCGTGGAAGTGCGATCCAGATCTTTCCCTTCGACCGCAGGTCGGCGAGATAAGCCAGCAGCGCCTTGTATACCTCTTGTGCTCGCGGTTCCAGGACATAGTCCGGGTGAACGATGAAGCTGGCCAGCCCATGTTTCTCAATAATCAGGGCAATCTGGCGTTTCCAGAGATCAATCGAATAGTCATTGAGGATATGGAAAAGTGAATAATCCTGGGTTGTCGTGACGGGCAATTCCAGGATCTTGCCGATGAAATAAGGCATCACGGTACAGCACCCACCGCGTTGCGGATCCAGGTGTGCTGCATTGGGCACGGACATGTCGTAGCAAAATTCAAGCGCTCCGTACCAGTCGAGATTGCGATAAAGCGCACCTGAGCGGAAACCTTGTGCGCCAAACGCACGGCCGTATTGGTTAATGCGGTCTGCTCGATCGAAGAACTGTGCCTCGGAGGCAAACAGCCTTCCGTCGTGGTTCAGATCGTGGACATTCACTTCGAAACCCCTCGAACCGATATTCTCAATGAACGGCGGAGTGAGTCCATACCGTTCCTCAGGGACCAGCTGAAACGCGCTCTTTATGCCAAAGCTGTCATCGATGTCCATGAGTGCGGCACAGAAATCGCGCCCGGTGACGGTTTCCACATCGTGAGTAACAACCGCGCAACTTGGAAAGCCCTCCGGCCAAAACCAGATAAAGGGCACTTCTTTACCGTCGTGGGCCTGCACGTAAAGACGGAGGATCATCTCGTGCACTTGCTCAACAGTCCGATCGACCGGCCAGTTCGGAAACGGAATCGACTGCCACCCGGCAAGTCTAAGTTTCTGCAGATGCCGCCGAACACCCACACCCAAAAACGGCCGCGCGAAGTAGTACAGTTTGTTAGCAGACTCCCCCGCGAGAAAGGTGTGTCTTCCAGAGCTGTGGCAATAGCGCTCGAATCGGAGATTGTCGACGACCTGGTCGGGATCGAAAGACAGGCCTAGCGCCCCGCCTTCCACAACGGCATCGCTCAAAGCGTCGTGGAGCTCCCCACGCGCGCTGCTGTGTACCGTCCCGTTGCTGACCGAGCCATAACAGATCGTTTCGGGTCCAAACCGAAAGTGACCCAGATACGACGACGGTTCACCATGGAGAAAGCAACCCGCAAACTCTTCTGGACAGCGATAGTAATCAATCAATGTTCGATTCATAGGGTGGAGCTTGAAGAATCAAGAGCGATGATTAAGGTTGGCGATGAATCCAACTGTGCGTCCAGCCCGCGAAGAAAGATGCCAATGTCGCCCGACTCTAAGGCCCCTCCGAGCACGCGACACTGCGGACGTTTGCGGCGCCCTGGGCACTTCCCGTAATCGGCCGGCCAACGGCGGCGCGGCGAGCGTGTGCCACAGACTTGGCCACCGAACGCGCGGCGAAATCGGCGCCCGCAACGAAACGCATCAGCGGGCCGTAGCTATATGCCGCCGGAGCGCCGAGAAAATGCAGGCCCGGAACTGAGGATTCAAAGCCTCGCCCGAGTACCGGATGTCCATCGATAAGGCGAAGCCCGGACACTAAGGATGAAGAAAGGAATTCATATTTTCTCACATCAACGCGATAGCCGGTGGCCATCAACACGTGATCCACCACTCGATCTGAGCCGTCGCTCAACTGAAGCTCCACTTGGTTTCTGCGGGCAGTCGCCGAAACCACCGCGAGGCCAGTGCGAATCGATGCACCGCGTAAGCGAGGTTTCAACCACCCCACGCCGTTTGGGCGGATCGATTTAGTGCGCCAGGAATCCTGGAGCCGCCGCGGCAAGAACCGATAGAGATCCGGCCGTGCAACAGCATGACTGATGAATGCCGGTCCGACGTCCGGCCAGGCGTAAAGAACCACGCCGATGGGCCTGAACGTGTGCAGCCACGGGCGTTGCCAAGTCCATTGAACCGTGCTCTCACGAACAAGCAACTCCACTTCTGCCTGGGATTCATGTAGGAGAGCCGCTGACTCGAGAGCACTCTGCCCGCCACCGATCACGACAACTCTCCGCCCTCGAAAGCGTGCCAAGTCCCGGTTTCCCGAAGAATGCGAAGCCAACTCTCGCGGGAGGCCCGCAAACTGAGGCGGTCGCGCAGCGAACGGACCGATCCCTCCAGCGATGACGACGCGCTTGCAGCTTATAACTTCCCCATCCGTCAGTGCCACGCGAAAGCCGGCTGTGTCCTTTTCGATTTGCCTGACCTTTCGCTGCTCCAGGTTGGGAACGGCATGGGACTGAAACCAGCGGCCATAAGCCACAAAGCACGCAAGGGGGATGGGCCGACTTACACGCACTTCAGTTGCAGTTTCGAACGCGTCGATGGTTAGTGACCGGTCAGGGTCGGACAAGTGAGATGCCTGCCAAGGAGATCGTAAGCACATGCGCTCGGGCATATGGCGATCCCAAAATGACATGGTCTCGCCAAAGACTCGGACGTCTAGGCCGCGGGCATTCAAATGTGCTGCAGCCGACAGGCCATAAGGACCAGCTCCCACAACTACCACATCAGAGGTTGTTTTCAAGTGTGAACCTCCACAACATCGAACCTGGTTAGCATCGGGTTGGCGCTTCGTATGAATACCGCTCAGCGCCAAACGCCTCGGATGGGGTCTTCAGTTCAGGCGATTCTGCCACCGCTGACGCGCCTCTTACCGACTAAGTACGCGAGAAGTGGGATTTCCAGAACTCCAGGCCAGGGATCATCCGATGCGTAAATTGCCGGGGCAAGCGGCGGCCGAATAGAGCGCAGGTATTCGCGCAATGAAAGGCGGCCGTGAAGGACTTCGCGGATAGCCGTGGGGGCATCAGTGCTCATCCGCACCCAACGCACACCAACCGCTGCTTTCGTCGCCGGTACCGGCTCTCCGATCGTGTGGAGCCAGAGCAGATACGGATAGTCAACCCCCGCGGATCTGCACAGACTGTGCCAGCCCCAAACACGCGGATTGATGTCGAGCAGCTTAAGCTCTCCATCGCGCGCGTCGCGCTTAAATTCGATTTCTACGATACCTGTGTATCGCAGCGCCCCGAGGAGACGACCTGCGGTCACCGATGTTGCGGGGTCGTCAACGGTCTCCACAAAAGTGCTGGCACGCCCAAAGTCCATGGGAATCTGCCGCGTCCGCCGCGCACTAAGTGATGCGATGGGCTGCCCATCCTGGCACAGCGCCGTGTAGGAAAACTGCGATTCCCCTCGTCCCGGAATGAACTCCTGGATCATCAAGGTGCCTGGGTCAACCAGGGTCTTTGCCTCGTCGTACCGGGCGAGAAGTTGCTCTCGCGTATCAACGCGCCATGCTTTCGATGCCGTGAATCGATTGAAGCGGCTGCGATAGGCAGGTTTAAGAATGACTGGGTACACAAACTCGCTCGCAGCCACCTCGTCTCGGTTCGCGGGGTAAATAGTTCGGGGATAGCCCACGCCAACTTTGTCAGCGAGCCGATAGGCGAGCCGCTTGTCATACGACCATCGCAGCACATCCCACGGCGGGGTGGTCAGTTGAAAGTATTCGCCAAGCGTCTTATGGTGGCGCGCAACGAGGGCTGCACCTTCGTCACCCGTGGGAAACAACACCCAATCACGGATACTCTCACGATCAGCGAGGTTGACAAGGAAGTTCACCTTTTCGTCCTCATCCTGGCTGGGCCACCTCAGCGTTCGGCGGTTATAACGAGATAAAGTAGCAAGCAATTGATCGCCGTGCTCCAGAACCCACACGGGGATTCCATGGCGCCCGAGGCTGCGGACGACCGCGAGCCCACGATAATCTGCGTCCATAACCAGTGCGCCGATGCCGCGCCTTTTCCGAGGTATTGATTGCGGGATCGTCGAATTTGACTTCACGTCCAGATCTATTGGCATGTCATTTCCCGTTGGTTTCCGGATCGCTAGCCTATATGGCGGTATAGGATTCGCCCACTCGCCATGAGAAATCGACCCGGCATGTAAGCGAAAATCGGACGGGCAATTTGTAGCTTCCACTGCCCGCGGTCGGATACGCTTTGAATGGGCAGCCGCCAATACCTCAGCTCCCTGCGGTGCGAGCCCCAACGGTCTTTAAACTCTACCAGACCAGTGTCCTCGTAGTCGGAGCGGCCCAAGTCAAATGTACTTGCGCCGAGTTGCTTGGCGTAATCGATAACACGCCAGAGAAGCAGCGGAATAGCGCCGAGGTTATTGCCCTGCGGACTGGAGCAACTATATTTGTCCACGACCGCGTTCTTCCAGTGCAGGGTCAAAATGCCGGCAACGGGCTGATTGTCCTTTGATAGCAAGCGGATCTGGAGGTTATCCCCGAAGTACCTCGCAAGGTTATGAAACCATTCCAACGGTTGTGGAGGAATCCTTTGCCTTCGGCGCGTTAGCACGTGAAGTTTATAAAACCTATCAATCTGCTGACTGCCATTTCCCTCCGTGTCGCCTAACTGCTGTCTTTGGGCGCGCCGAATTTTCTGTTGAATTGACGTTTTGTGAGATTTCTTGAGGATTTCATCTAATGTCGGCCGTAGATCGAGCGTATGTAGCACGCATCTACGCGACGGGCGAAAGCCACAATTGTCCTCCGGTTCTCTTTCCAGTGGCCTCAACTCGGTATATTTGAATTGAGTCTTGCTGAGCATGTTGGCAATGAAACCGAGAAGCTCGCGACGATCGGCGGGATCATCAACGAGCAGTTCGCAATGGTCAGCGAACGGAACGGAGACCAGCCGGCTACCGGTGAGCCAGCTTTCCACCCGGCAGAAGAGGATGCCGTTTCGGAGCCTAGCTCCCGGCGGTGAAGTGGATATAACAAATGGATGGTAAGAGTATGTTGCTTCTAATGCCTGGAGCCAGCTCGGAGTATGAAAAGCCGAGGAATCCGGATGCTCGCTGATAAACTCCATCCATCTCGGGTCACGGATAGGATCTACTTGGTGAACGGCCATGGAATCGCTTTAATTGATCGTCTGTCCCACTACGGAGTCGATAGTGGCAGCTATGAATTCTGCCTCGCCCTTAGCCTACGCTCCCAACATAGCTGGGAGGCGTCAGCGTGCCTCCGCTAATACTGTTGAATCCTGGGCTTCTGCATATCTCACCGCCACGTCCGATTCGCTCAGGAGCGTGGACATGGCCAGAAGCATCCAAGCCTGACCCCATCTCATATATGGGGTCCGGATAGTACAAAACCGAAGGACGCGATAATAAAAGAAGCCCCGCTCATCCCACAGGTGATTCATGGCCCATTGGAACACCGAACGCGCCAATGGAACGTTGGTTGGATCGAGATCTCTAAACGAAAGCAGCGTGATGATGCTCTGCGCCACGCAGTGAACGTCCACAGGATACCTGCGGTTGTGAAAATACCTGGGTGCTCCATCCTCACGGAAAAAGTGGGCTCGGTAAAACTCGAGCCCCCGCCGGATGCACGGTTCGAACTCAGTTGTCTCGGTATTGCGGCCAATCGATTGCAGTGCGCATAGGTTGTACCCGGTGTGGAAGTTGTCGATCCATCGTTGTGACGGCGCCTCCCCATAGTCCCACGAGCCATCCGCATTCTGCTTTGCGGCCGAGTACCGAGCCACCCGAAGGGCCGGATCAAGGAATTTCGGCTCTTTCGTATGCTTGTACACGCGGCACAAAAGAGCCGCGGCAAGGAAATTCGCGTTTGGTACTTGATTCCGGAGATGAGGGAGAGGATAGCTGAAACCGGCAATCGACTTGCCGTCGGTCCAATAGAGTTCGTCCAGGATGTACTCGGCTGTGCTCACCGCCATGGTCAGACAGCGCTGGTCCTGGCGCTGCTCATAGGCATCCAAAAGCGCGTTGCCCACGAATGTCGTGCACACCAGGTTGGGCGCTCCTCGCGGCACCACAATTGTGCGTGTCTGCCAGGGAAAACTATATCCCCAGCACCAGTAAGGGAGGCCTTGTGACCGCAGGGCGATCAGCCGTTCGATCATCAGCTCGACAAAGTCTCCCGGCGTAACTATTCCCATCGTCGAGAGCTTGAGGAACGCCGAGAGAAACAGCCCGATGGCTTTGGGATTCTGGGTTTTTGGAATGAGCAACAGCCGTCGAATGTTAAAGGGACTCCGCTTCAAAACCTGGGTGAGAACCAGCCGAGGGAGTCTCAAGTTAAGAAATGGAAGAGCGGCAAAAGCTCCGCTATTCACCGCGTCGTAAGGGTCGTAACCCGCCCAATCATTGGCCTGACAGTAGGCCAAGAGTTTTGAGATCGTGGCTTCCAGGTGATTGTCTTTGAACGTAGATTGGTCTGGGGACATGGTCATTGGTAGTTAAGCAACAGCAGCGGATGGAATCAGAGACGGTCGAGAGGACACTCGCAGTGCCTACGAAGCAAGATGGCAAATGCGGGTAGCATCCTTTATGGTGTCGGTTTTATTCCCGCGATCGTATTTGTTCCGCTCACGGGGGTAACTGCCAAAAACCATGAGAGCTCTCATTTTCTAAGCTCGGGACCAGCGAGTTCCGTGATCCTGTCTCCATCTATGGAGATAGGGTGGTTCAGACCGATGCCCCCGCTGATGCTCAGCGACGGACGTCTTCCGTCCATGACGGCGACAATCTGCTCCACAATGCTGTTTAAAGTGATGCAATTATCGTTCTGAGGCTTGGCGGATCGATTTCTACGGGCTAAGCGGATCTTTGTTTGCACATCTTGAACACTTTCCAGGAGGATGAGCCGACCTCGCTCGGCCAGATAGCGATCCACTGCCCCTATCTTGCCGCGAAACACGCTGTAGACGGGAACGCCTAAGGCCGCAGCCTCGCGGTTCATCGTGCCACCCGCACTTATGACGAAGTCGGAATGCCAAATTAGATTCAAGCCATTTACGGCGCGGCTGGGGATACGCATCGTACCGTCCGAGAATAGATCGGGCCAACGCTTCTTCAACTCCATTGCCTGCTTTTCATTTCGAGGGAGTGCCACTAGTTTAAGGTCATGAGCTTTGCTTAGAAAGTTGACTGCCGCATCGAAGAGTTCGTCACTCTGCGGATTATGATAGTGCGCTTCACTCGCCGGCGGACGAATAGTGGCCACCACCTCCTGCTCCTGGAGTCCGAGTTGGGGCCGGATACTCGGATCGGGCACGAACCTGGAAACATAGACATCTTCCTTGATACCCGGGTATTTCAGTATTCGACTCGGGTCCAATCGGAGAGCTGCACTCGGGATTACTTCTGGGCACAACAGCCGGGTAGGGCGGATAAAAGCCCAGTTCCTTGCAAACTCATAATCGCCCATGAACAAGCATGGAATCCCCAAACATGTAGACACAATCAATTGGGAGCGCGAACCATTAGAGACGGCCAAGTCCGGCTTTTCCTCTCGAATGTTGGAAACCAACTGCAACGCACGAAAGCACAACCCGGCCATCTTGCGAATCTTGTTCTTCCCATAGTGACGCCCAATGAGTCGGTAGTTCAGATGAAACAGGTCGGCTAGCTCTCGTACCTGAAAACAGTCACGGGCGGTAAGCACCACGGAGTAGCTGTGCTTCTCGAGTGCCTCGACGATGGGCGCAAAAAATGGAACGTGGGGTGAGTTATCCAGATCGATCCAGATTTTTCCTCTCTTTGCCCGTGTTTGGCTCATGGCTAACGTCAGTACTGGGTCTTCGAGCTTCATTTCTGAACTCAAGTATTGGTTTTTTGCGGAGTGAAAATCATCCCTGGCAGTACAGACATGCCGCCTAGAGAGAGATGCTGATTCCGGCTGTTGACGGGTCGTTTAAGAAGCCAATTTATAACTTCGGCTGTAATTCGTTCCTGCTGGCGATATTCCAGCTGCGGATAGATTGGCAGAGACAAAATCTCCGCTGCAACGCCTTCTGCCACCGGGAGATCTCCTCTTTTGTGGCCCAAAGTTGCATAGGCCCTCTGAAGGTGGAGTGGCGTCGGGTAGTGAATCTGGGTCGTAATGCGAGCATCGGTAAGGTGCGCCTGAAGTGCATCCCGATTCCTAACGCGGATTACATAGAGGTGATAAACGGCCTTGGTTCGCGGAGATTCGTACGGCGGGATGACAGTCGTCGCCGGCCGAAGGAGTTCATCGTACCGACGCGCGATCCTGCGGCGTTTTTCGTTCCATTCCGATAGGTACTTGAGCTTGGTGTGCAAGATCGCGGCTTGAATCGCATCCAGCCTTCCATTGTATCCTTCGATTTCATGACAGTACTTTTGTCGTTGGCCGTGGTCTCGCAGCATCCGAACTCGTTCTGCGAGCAATGGATCGTTAGTCGTAACCGCTCCTGCTTCTCCACAAGCGCCCAAGTTTTTTCCGGGATAAAAACTGAAAGCAGCCGCTGAGCCCATTGAGCCCGCCCGCTTCCAACGATTCTGTCCACTAGAAAAGTACTCCGCCCCATGAGCTTGACAAGCATCTTCGATCACCATCAGGTGATATCGCTCCGCAAGGTCCAGGATGCGATCCATGTTCGCCATCTGCCCGTACATATGTACAGGGATAATCGCTGTAACCGGTCTACGCGTTTTCCGGTTCAAGAGTTTCCCGCTGGCCCCGGTAACGCAACATTGCGTTTCGAGGTATTCCTGCACCCTGCTCGGATCCATATTGTAGGTGCGCTCGTCGATATCTACGAAGTCCGGCGTTGCTCCGGCCTGAGAAATGGCCTCTGTGGTTGCGATAAACGTGTTCGGAACGGTAAGGACAGTGTCGCCGGGCTGCACTCCGCCAGCCATCAGCGCGAATCGCAATGCGTCTGTGCCGCTTCCTACACCGACGCAATACTGCACTCCGCAAAATTGTGCGAATTCCTCTTCGAAGTCGTCCACGATCTGTCCGCCGACAAACCCCGCAGTTTTCAGCGCGCTTCGAAATACGGACACCAATTCCTCTTCCAGTTCCAAGTGAGGTGTGACCAGATCCAGGAAAGGAATGCTGCCCTTGTCGGTCATTACGCCACTCTTTCTTCGGTTGTAATCAAGCGAAGCAGCCTGGCAGGATTGCCAGCGACAATGGCGTTGCCTGGCACATCGCGGGTCACCACGCTGCCTGCACCCACTATGGCGTTTTCGCCAATCACCAGGTTCGAGAGAATGGTTGCTCCGGATCCAATGGAGGCACCCTTTTTCACCAGTGTAGGCTCTACTTTCCAGTCCTTTTCGGTTTGGAGCTCGCCTTCCGGAGTGGTGGCACGAGGATAAGAGTCGTTGATGAACGTCACGCCGTGGCCCACGAAAACATGGTCCTCAATCGTGACCCCTTCACAGATGAAAGTATGGCTAGATATTTTGCAATTCTTCCCCACTTTGGCCTTCTTTTGAATCTCGACAAACGCTCCTATCTTGGTGTGGTCGCCAACCTCGCAGCCGTAGAGGTTGATGAACTTGGAGAGCTTTACGCCTTTTCCCAACTGCACGTCAAGGGAGATGCACTGATCACTGTTCATAGCGTGATGATTCGCCCTCTTTCTTTCAATGATTGGTCGGCCGCCTCAAGTACCTTGACCACCCGCCAGCCTGCGGCCCCGTCATTGAATGGTGTCCGGTCATTCAAGATGCAATCAATGAAGTATTCCAGTTCGACCTTCAAAGCTTCGGTTTGTTCGACTTTAGGAGCCCAAATATCCCCAGACCGATAGCTCACTAGCAGTTCATAGACGCCTTTTCCATTGCTGATTTGTACCCCTTTGTCGTAGACCTTAATTTTTTCGTCGGGCTCGACATCGTTCCAGACGAGCATTTTTTTCTCGCCGCCGATCAGAGTGGTCCGAACCTTGACGGGAGAGAGCCAGTTGACATTGATGTGAGCGACCACATTATTGGGAAAGTAGACGGTGATGAAGGCAACGTCCGCGAGACCGTTTAAATGCCTCCCACCCGTCGCAACAACAGCCTCCGGCTTTGCCCGGATGATGTAATCCATGATGGACAGATCATGGGGAGCAAGGTCCCAGACCACGTTTACGTCATGCTGGAAAAGGCCCAGGTTCACCCGGGTCGAATCAAAGTAGTAGAGTTCCCCCAAAGCGCCGTTGTCAACGAGCTCTCGGATTTTCCTCACGGCACCGCTGAAGAGAAACGTATGGTCCACCATGATCTTGAGCCTTTTCCGCTCCGCCAATTCAATTAGCTCATCGGCCTGCCCAAGCGTCGAGGTGAACGGTTTCTCGACAAAAACATGTTTGCCGTTTTGGAGGGCGGATTTCGCCAGCTCGAAGTGCGTCCAGACCGGCGTGACCACGGCTATGGCATCGATTTGGGGGGATGTGAGAAGCTCCGAGGCACCCGTCGTCAACTCAATGCCCGGAAAACCCTGGCTTGCGCGCCGGAGCGAGGCAGGATTCTGATCGCAGATGGCTACGATCTGACAGTTTTCAAGGCTGTGAAGATTCCTGACTACATTCGGACCCCAATAACCGTAACCAATTACGCCAACACGAACGAGATTTGACTGGTTTGAGCGTACGTGGCATTTCAAGTTCTCGTACATCCCCGACGCAGTCGCAAACGGGCCTAAAGAGCGAATGGAATGTGTCTCTGTCGCCATCTAGCACTCTCCAAACAAACTAGGTAATGCTCTCCTCACGGGTCTTCCAAGTTTGTTGTCAACCATTGCCCTTGAGGTGTAACGCAAACAACGCGTGTAAAAGGAACGGTTCAGTAGGCACCTTCGCCGAAGAAGACTGCCCGCGGGGTTTGAAGAAGGATCTTGATATCCAGCCAGAGGGACCACGTCCTCGCGTAGCGAAGATCTAGCCGTACCATGTCGTCAAATGTAGTCCTGCTACGCCCGTTAACCTGCCATAAGCCCGTGATGCCCGGCTTCACTTCGAACACACGTTGCAAGTGCCAGGGCCGGTACGACTCCATTTCGTAAGGAATTGGAGGTCGTGGCCCGACCAGGGACATCTCGCCTTTTAGAACATTGATGAATTGAGGAAGTTCATCCAGACTGGTTTTGCGTAGAAACTTGCCCGCGCGAGTAACCCGGGGATCCTCCATAATTTTGTAAACAACGTTCTGGTTATCCCTAAATTGCGCGGAATCGATTCCTCCGGCGATGAACCGCTTCACATATTCTTGGTGGATGCCCGGGTCGTTTACGCACTTCATAGACCTAAATTTCAAGAATGTAAAGCGGCGGCCGCAGAGACCCACCCTTTCTTGCTTGAACAGGATTGGCCCCCGCGAAGTAAGCTTGATAACCAGCGATATGACGATAAACAGAGGAGAAAAGAGGATGAGGGCTATGAGGCTACCCCAGATGTCGATGGCTCTTTTCGCAAAACGAGACGTCTTCGTCGCATCTCCCGGCCTGAGCAATTCTGGATCAGGCTTCGGGTCAGTCAAATGGCCGAGATTCAGTTTTGCCGATTCTTCCGGAAACATGTGGAACGAGAAGTGGATCTGAGCGACCTGTTCTGCAGATAACTTTGTGCTCAGCGCCGCGGTCACTTTCGCGCGCATCAGGTCCCGCACCAAGGTTCTTTCTGCTTCGCCGATCTCGGTGAAAACGACCCCTAGAACGGAAGCGTTTTGATACCATCCGCCAATGTCCGTTTCTCGCGTGCAAAACGAGAGTACCGACCATATTTCTGATAGCACTTTCCCCCGTTGATTCCCTCGGAAAATCGAGCCTGCCTCCATCAGCATTAGCAGGAAGAACCTCCGAGAACGCGGCGCTCTTTTCAACTCCAAGCAAAGAATTTTGCGGAACATACCCTCACTGAGGATTTCGCGATGCTCTCGGCTTGATAGGCGGCCGGGCCGAGGTGTACACCTGGGAAGCTCTTGGGAACTGCCCGTTTCTTCCAAGAGATTCATCTCCGAGGCGCTTGCTTGACTGCTCTGATCGCGTAAGTGCACGTTAGGTGTTGAGTGCTCTAGGTGGATTTATCGCGTTGGCCAGCTTGTGCATCTTAACTGCACTATACAATTGGGTATGCATTTCGACATGCATCGACAAAAAAACCAAAACCATAGGAAATAGTTAACGGTTTCGTCAATTCTGTTGTGAGATTAAGCAGCCGTACCGTGAATGGTTCGGGGCCTCGACCTCAGCTGAGGCCTCCGGCCAGAAGCGTTGATGACAAATTCGCTGGCAAACCAGAGCGAGTCACGTTGACCCACGCGCCGTCTACTTCTACCGCTACAGAGCGCTGCAGGAGGGTTACGGAAAGCACGAGACGATGACGCCCTCTGAAAGCTATTAGGATCCCTTCAATCCCGCTGAGTGGTCCCCGCTCGACTTTCACTCGGTGACCGACTTGCAAGAATGGCCAAGGGCGCCCAGGCAGCCCGGATTGAACGACAGTCCGGATGGCCGTGATTTCCGCGTCGTCAATCGGCATCGGCTTCTTGCCGATTCCCACAACCTGGATGACTCCCGGCGTCACAAGTATCGGGAGCCGATCAAGTGGATTGAGCCGACAAAACACATAACCCGGAAACAATGGCAGTTCGAGTTCCTTGATGCGGTCAGACCAGTGGCGCCGACACTTGTAGACAGGCAAGAAGAGTTCGTAACCGTTGCCGCCCAGGTGGTTCGCTACAAAACTTTCATACCTGCACCTGGTTTGCAAAGCGAACCAACGGAACCCACCCGCTCCAGCTGTCACGTCCATTCCAGAGGCCATTTATCCGCCTTATCGTCTACCTTCAAAATACACAGAGATAGATTTTCGCAAGCTACCGCCGTGAGAGTCCCAGTTCCGGACTCTAAACTCAGAACGCGCTAATGATGCGCGTCGTGCGAGGTCGCTCTCGGCGACAATACCGGTGAGCTGCCGATCATCTTTCGCCTTTTCCGGTCTCGCACTGTCGTAGCCATAATCGTCGCTCGTTCAGGCCGACAACGAGAAGTTCTTCTTCCCCAACCCTTGTGAACACCTTAAATCAGCTAGGTAGCTCTCCCGGACGCTCAGTGATTAGGGGATCGACCAAAATTTCCTAGAGGCTCCGGTGATCTGCGCCACCTCAGATTCGAGCGCCAGACCTTGACCGCAGCTTCACAGCTGATTCTGGGTTTTCGAGAACCATCCCGGGGATGAGACTCACTTTTCTCCACGGATCCGGTCCAGTCACTCAAGGGGTTTCCTCTCATCTGCTTCTACACTGCTCGCGATGCACTGTCTAAATAGTTCATCGATGCGGCGCCAACAAGTCGGTAAAACTAGTAATTCGACAGCGGGGGAATTGCTGAACGGGATATAGGGGATTTCCCAAGCTTGATCGCCCAAGGCGAGGAATCAGCGCGGAGACAGCGGAATTGCGTCGGGACCCACCGCATGCCGTTCGCCTCGGTTCACTCCAGCGTCGGTCGGTGCTCCAATAGGGTCCCTTACACAGGTACAGGTGGCTTTCCGGGGTTCTTCTGCGCTCGATTGAGGGGTTCACCCGCTTGTGAAAAATACCGCCCCTTTCATCATGCGCCAAGCAGTTGGAGCGCCGCAGTGACCGACCACCCCGTAGTGGAACTCTCCATCTTGTTCGACAGAGTGGCACCTGCTCTCTCTGGTCATTTCGTTCACGGTTTTAGTTGGCCCTTGGTCGGATTCGAGCAAAGGGGCGCCATGCATTCGTAAGATGAACGGAGAAGGAAATTTCGAATGGAGGAGGCACCCTTGAAGCAGCCAAGTGAACCGCTAGGGCTAGAGCGTGTACGGGATTTCATGATTAATATGTGCCGCATGTCCGAAGGCCGTGGGTGGGCCACGCTTTCTGAGATCGAGGAGATGACTGGAGTGCATGAAGCATATGTCTCGGTGAATCTCCAGCATCTGTGCAAGACTCGATATGGAAGCCATATTGTGGACAAAAGGCACCGGCAGCACGTCGGGACTTATGAGTATCGAGTGAGGGAGAGAGCCAAACTAGGCGCTTCGCCAGTTTCGCAATCCCGAGGATCTAGAGGACGCCCTTCGGCAAGCTATGCCTGTCCGCCGTCAAGAATGTGTCGCCGTTCGGGGGTCAATCTGACAATCCGTGACGGGAATATCTCGCCACATTGAATTCATGAGAACGAATTCAGATCTCGCATTGCTGCAGTGGCGCATCAGAGTCGCGAAAAGAATGCACGCGCCGCCAACTGGGGGTCAATAGCCATCCCGAGGCACAGGCAGCTCACCCAATGGCAGCAACACGTACTGCCATCGGGCCATTGGACTCTAGAGTGAAGCCTTTGGATAAGGAACTCCGCTGGTCACCGAATCCGTCAGAGTGCGTCGAAGCAAAAATAAGCTGAATGGCCAAGAATCGCTAGTTTAAGGCTCGGAGATTGCGGCCTTGCCTACAATGCTATCTTTATCATTCTACATGGCATAAATGGAAATTGAATTCCTGGCTCTTGGTGCCAGTTTGCGCTCTATCAGGAACGAGGGGTAGCGAAACCGTTAGGGTATTTACCTGATATCGGCTGCAATGATTTCACTGATTGTGACACTCAGGTTACCATAGTATTGAATCTACATATCTGGGCAGGGCTGAAACCGTAAGTCTCTTGCAGAGTGAGAGGAGTGCGCTCCTATGGTACGGAAAAGGGACGAGGCCGTGGCGGTAGCCTCTCAAGAACCAACTGGAGAGGTCACGCAACGCAGCGAAATGACTTCGAAGCTGCTCCGTGAGCTCGTCGCTCACTTGCGGCAGAACCGTACTCCGTTGCGTGAAGAATGGGTGCGCCGCATCACAGAGGCACAGCTGTTGATGGCAATGACGAAAGAAGAAATCTTCGCCGAGGCGACCTCAGTCTATGACAGCTACGTCGAGGCGCTTGAGACTGGAACCTTTGAAGCCCTGCAGAATTACGCGCGAAATCTTTCCGAACGAATCATTCCTAGAGGTGTAGAAACGCACGAAGTGGTCGGCATCGTGCTCCTCTTGCGCGACGTCTTAGCGCGTTCACTTTTCGCCAAATACCAAGATGATTTCGAAGAACTGAACCGCATTCTGGACGCCTACGAGCCTGCGGCGAATCGGATTGCTAATACCGTGGCGGTAGGCTTCGTCCAGGAACGCGAGCGCGTCATCCGCCAGCAACAGGAAGCCATCCGCGAGCTTTCCACCCCGGTCTTGCAGGTACGCGAGCGGCTACTGATTCTTCCTATTATCGGCGTGATTGACCCGCAACGCGCGCGCCAACTGACCGAACAACTCCTGCGCGGAATCCGTACCAACCGCGCCAAAGTCGTCGTGATCGATATCACCGGCGTAGCAGCGATGGACGCTACGGTCGCCAACCATTTGGTGCAGACGGTCGAAGCCTCCCGGTTGCTGGGTGCGACCGTAATTGTCACGGGGTTGTCGCCGGAGATTGCCCAAACTCTCGTGACCATCGGAGTAGATCTCGGCAAAATGAATACGGTTGGAGACCTGCAAGGCGGAATCGAGCAAGCGGAGCGCTTGCTCGGCTACAAAGTCGTCCTGATGGCAGAAGCCGGCTAGGCTCTATCAAGGAGCAACCGTGGAAGTCCCGATTCTCAAACAGGGTGGCTTCTTGATCGCCACCGTGCAAGCGGCTTTGACCGATGCCGACCTGCTCCACCTTCGCACGGCTCTGCTCGAACGTGTGGTTCGAATGCGATCCCGCGGAGTAATTTTGGACGTCACCGCTCTAGACGTCATGGATTCGTTCGCGTCCCGCACAATTCGCGAAATCGCCCATATGATTCGGCTTCGCGGTGCCGAAACCGTGATTGTGGGGATTCAGCCTGAAGTGGCCTTCGCTATGGTGCAACTGGGCCTGACCCTGGAAGATGTGGCCGCCGCACTCGACCTGGAAGAGGGGCTCGAGTACCTGAATCAGAAGTTCAAGAGCGCAACGACCTAAGAGATCTACTAACTTGGCAGCCGATGAAGTGCGCGTACAAATCGCGTCGGACAGTGACATTGTAGCTGCACGGTCTCAGGGGCGCACGCTCGCGATCAAGTTGGGCTTTTCGTCGGGGGATATCACGCTGATTGCGACGGCTATCTCCGAATTGGCGCGCAATATCCTTACTTATGCCCAGCAGGGCGAAATCCTCCTCAAATCGGTCGACGGATCTAACCGCACTGGCATCTTGATCGTCGCCTCCGACAAGGGACCTGGCATTTCTGATCTTCGCCAAGCTCTGCGGGATGGCTTTTCAACCTCGGGAAGCCTGGGGATGGGACTTCCCGGGGTGCGCAGGTTGATGGACGAGTTTGAGATTACTTCTGAGCCAACGCGCGGCACGACCGTGAAGGTTAAGAAATGGAAACAATGGACCTAGGGGCCGTAGAATGGGGCGTTGCCAGCACCGTTCTAACCGGACAATCGGAGTCGGGAGATCACCACGTCGTTTGTGCTTTTCCTGACGGAGTTCTCGTAGCTGTCTTGGACGGGCTGGGCCACGGCGACGAGGCTGCAGCGGCGGCAACGAAGGCCGTCCGCGTGTTAGAAGCGCACGCCCAGGAACCGATCATCTCACTTGTGCGGCGGTGCCACGAGGAGCTTAGGGCCACTCGAGGCGTGGTCATGAGTGTCGCTTCCTTCAGCATTTCGTATGGCGTGATGACGTGGCTTGGCGTGGGCAACGTCCAAGGCGTCTTGCAACACTCTGGAACACAAAGGCTCAAGGCCCAAGAGGCACTCTTGCTCCGCGGCGGTGTCGTGGGAATTCAACTACCGTCACTGGAGGCCGCAGTCGTGCCCGTTCTTCCAGGAGACATCTTGATCTTCGCAACCGACGGGCTTCGAGGGGACTTTGCTCAGGGTCCCCTTGAGGCCAATACACTTCAAAAGGCGGCCGATAATATCCTGGCGCGATTTGCTAGGGGCAACGACGATGCCCTAGTTTTGGTCGCGAAGTTTCTGGGAGCTCGGACATGAATGAAGCAGTCCGAGGGCCGATGACGCAGAATCGCCTGGAGAGAGGATGCGAAGAACGGTATTTCCAGGCTTTGAGGACTTACCTAGAAGGTGCAGGAGAGCGAGCGTTGGGACAGGCGTACGAGCTGGGGCGCATTGCAGTGACCGACGGCAAGGGAGTTCTAGAGTTCGTGGCAATGCACCATGCCGCCTTGCAAAAGTTGTTCTTGGATCCCCACACGACTCGCGATCCTGCGCATGTGTTGCGCATCGCAGAGAAATTCCTAGCGGAAGGCCTGTCGTCCTACGAAATGGCACATCGGGGTTTCAGGGAAGCAATCGCTTCTCTCCGGCACCTCAACGAGACGCTAGAACACGAAATTCAGAAGATTGCACACGCAGTGCACGATGAAGCCGGGCAGTTGCTTGTGGCTGTCCATCTCGCCTTGGCCGAGGTAGCTCGCGACCTCCCCTCCCCCTTCCGCGGCCGCATACAGCTTGTGACGGGGCTTCTTAACCAAATCGAAGAGCAGCTCCGGCGCCTCTCGCATGAACTCCGGCCAACGGTTCTCGACGATCTGGGGCTGGCGCCCGCGATCCGCTTCTTGGCCGATCGGGTTTCGCAGAGAACAGGATTGGCTATTCCCGTCGTAGCGGGGTTTGAGGAACGCCTTCCTAGGAACATCGAGATCGCCGTGTACCGTATCGCGCAAGAAGCTCTCACGAACGCGGCCAAACATTCCGGAGCCCGAAATGTGAGAATCCAGTTGGAACGGACGGGCCGACTCTTGCGCTGTGCGATTACGGATGACGGTGCGGGATTTGACGTGTCGGCGATTCTGGCGAGTCAACCCCGCAAGGGACTGGGGCTCTTGGGAATGCAGGAACGGTTGAGTGCGATTGGGGGAACCTTCAAGATTCGCTCTGCGCTTGGTAAGGGAACTGAACTCTTGATTCAGGTCCCACTGGAGGAGTGAAAATGCCTATCCGAGTCGTTCTTGCAGATGATCATACCCTGGTCCGCCAGGGCCTCAAGTCTTTGCTGGAACGCGAGGGCATCCAAGTCGTTGGCGAAGCCAAGGACGGGCAAGAAGTGATGCGGCTCGCAGAAAAGTACTCCCCGGATGTGGCCGTAATCGATATCAGCATGCCCATATTGAATGGGTTGGATGCAGCCCGCGAACTGAAGCGGTCGGCTCCCAAAACCAAGACAATATTGTTGACGCATCATGACGAAGATGAGTACATGATCGGAGCACTGCGAGCGGGCGTCAAAGGATACGTCCTGAAGAATCAAGCCTCGAGTGATCTCGTTCACGCAATTCAGCTGGTGTGTCGCGGTCAGGTTTATTTGAGTCCTGGCATGTCTCGCGTCGTTGTGGACGCATATTTGTCAAAGACTGAGCTTCCCGCAGACCCCATCAGCTCACGCGAACGTGAAGTGCTTCAATTGATTGCGGAGGGAAAGTCCACAAAGGACATCGCCTCCCTGCTGGGAATCAGTGTGAAAACGGCCGATTCCCACCGGTCGCGGCTCATGCGAAAACTGGATATCCACGAAGTCGCCAGCCTGGTCCGTTACGCTGTTCGGAAGGGTATAGTTCAACCCTGATAGCCCTTTTCCTGGAATCTGCCCACTTAAAAGTGAGTAATTCACCTCACTTCGATGCATGTGTTGACCCGCTTGTTTGTGCACCTCAAATGGATCACCTTCGGGCATGACGCCGAGGCGGCCTCCCTCCGTGACTTCAGCCCCTGCCAGGGACATCTCCTTGGCCGCTATCCTTGCGGGCCGCCTCAGCATTCTCCGGGGTAGCCGTACCATGTATGAGTACGAGCGCGAGGGGTATGCTCGCGTTTTCGATGGAGTCCCGTCTGGAATACCTCCTCGCTCGAAAGATAGCGAAGGTGGCCCGTGCTATCGCCGAGTCAGGCGTCACAAAGGAATTCAACCGGCCCTGCTGGTGAGTGCAAACTCGCTGCACCAGGGAGAAAGCTCCTTGAGCGCCTAGCGAACTTAAGTTCCGGCTTCCGTCGCTAACGGTGTCTTGCGAACGGAGGAGGTGAGGTGCTCGGACACGGACAGTCTTTTCTGTGGACCAAGCTACCTCAAGTGGTGATCGCGCCCCCTGACCCAGGGGCGGGAATCAACGTCAGGATGATGAGAGCTGGGCGGATGCTTCTGGAGAGCGGACGAATGGAAAAACGCTTCTCGGTAACCGTACCCCTGCGTATCGCGAGTCTCGATCGACCCTGGCTCGTGGAATCGACGATGACGGAAAACGTAAGTCTCTTCGGTGCAAGAATCCTCGTCAAGGATGCATGGAGACCTAACGAGCAGGTGGTCGTCGAATCACCGGGAGGTCTGTCTCCCTGCCAGGCACGCGTTGTCTATTGCCAGTTGTTGAAGAGCGGGGCAACGGCGGTTGGGTTGCGGCTGTCGCGAGCCCGTCGCGATTGGGTCAGTAGCAATGCGCAGATCGGCTAGCGTGAATCTCTTCAGACGGAAGAATCCTACGCCTGCGAAACCTCCTCATTCGTTCGGCTTGCGTTACACTGCGGACATCTCCATAGGCGAAAGCTCCTCTTCTCCGGTTTAACCTCAGCAAGGTACATAGGTTGCCCGTCATGCGGACAACCGGGTGTCCTGTCTCGTTCCGTCTCTCCTTCCTCTTCAGTCGCTGAGAAGTATCCCTGCCGGCTGTCGTAGTGTATGAAGCAGTTGGGTTTCGGGCAGGCATAGGAGGGCACCTGTGCGGGGTTGCGCACATCTGGAAGAATCTGGCTGAGCCCCATCTCAATATGGTGCTCGTAGCAAAGTGGATGAAAGTCCCGATTCGTCTCCATAGCAGGATCGGCTTCTGGGAGCTCCCTGTGCGCCTGAGGCGACATGGATTCCGAAGCTAGTTTCGCCGCCTGCCTGTGAACCTCAGGTAGACGAAGCCCTGGGACTGGGAATAGCCTCTCGTAATAGAGGTAGGCATTCTTAGTGCCACATGCGGAACTATCGATCGATAGTAAGGTTAGAGATAGCCGAGCTCGCAAGAACATGCAATCCCTTACACAAACTTGGAAAGAGTGGGGCTCTTGGGTCTCTGGTTTCGCTCTGCCGTTCGAGAGGGTGATTCAACCTTTCTTGACTCTTTCCCGGAATCTGCCGATCTGAACGTGAGTAACCCACGTTACCTAGATGCATGGACTTTACATTCTTGTTTGCCCGCCCCGGATGAGTCAGCTTGAGCCATAAGCGAGGCCGCCCTAAAACAAAAGGGAACGGGTACTTGTGCGTTATTGCGTTGTTATCGGCACTTTACTCTCCCTCGATTGCCATGTTTCCCCCGATTGAAGGGCCCACACCATCGCCGGACGATGCCACCCAGGCGACTGGGGGCCTCCGTTGGCTCTGGATAGCCCAATCAAGCAGGCCAAGCCCACGAGAGTCTTGATCGTGGATGACAGCAAGGAATTTCGGATGTACCTCGGGCGCATCCTGGCGGAGGAGAAGGACTTGAGTTTGGACGGCGAAGCAATAGATGGCGAAGCGGGTGTCTTATTGGCACAGCAACTCAGGCCCGACGTCATCCTTATGGACGTACACCTGCCCGGCATAAACGGGCTTGAGGCGACTAGCCGCATCAAGGAACAGCTCGTTGAAACTATAGTCATCGTCCTGTCGGTCGACGAGGTCTACCGCGATGCTGCCGCGAAGTGCGGTGCGGACGCGTTTTTGCCCAAATTCTCTTCGATTTCAGATATCTTGGCCCTCATCAGACGCTTGCGACCGATGAAAGCAATGCCGGCACCGGACTAGTTGATTTGGAACGAGAACCTCAACCTGCGGCTCGGAAAGCCAAGCGTGCGCTACGCCTGCGAAACCTCTTCCTCATTAGTGCAGCTCGTATTGCACTGCGAACATCTCCACAGACGAAAGCTGGCCTTCTCAAATCTAACCTCGGCAAGATACATGGGTCGCCCATCGCGCGGGCAACTGACGCGAGGCATCACGTCCCGCTCGCTGTGTTCTCGCTTCATGGCATATCCCCATCGGCCGTTGTAGCCCACCGAGCAACCGGGCTCAAGACAGGCGTAGGAAGCCATTTGTGCAGGTTTTTTCCGCGCGTTTGGGATATCGTTAACGCGAACGCGCTCCATTTCGATATGGTGTTCGTAGCAAAGCGGATGAACGCCCCGATTCGTATGCAAACGATGGGACAAGCTTTGCCTTTGAGGCACCCTGCGTTTTTGAAAGGTGGCAGGGTTTCCTTTTTCGTGCTGAAGTGCTTGGTCTGCTAGCCGAAGTATGTGGTGGAATTTAATGCCGTCAGCGACACGCGATACTGGCTCTTGTCCAACTGGATTAACTGTCAGCGATGCGCCGCTTAAAGGCTCGGAGTAGCTGGGTTTTCTTTCCATGATTATGCCTCCACACCAGATTTCCACGGGCTTCCTTTAATCTAATCGGCGAAAGATAACTCTAGTTTGATCGTAATTGGGGACGCACGGCCTGATGCAGGCACAGACCTAAGTACTCCATTAACTCGACTCCCTTCAATACAGCTCTTACTGTAGCCTGGCCAAAAGGGCGAGGCAGTCCCTCCTCAACGAAGGGATTATCTAACAACGCCCTCCATCAACCCTCCCAAGCGATGAAATTAGATCTACGGTAGGGGCGGCGCGCAGATTCCGGCCGTCAGGTTGTTGCCCAGGCTATTAAGAATATTTCCGAGACCGAGGTCACCGCTGCCGTTGGCGCTGATGGCCGCGCCTAGGCCCGAGCCGGGCGTAAATGTGTTGTTGTTCACACAGGCATTGCTGGCCTGCACGTCTAAGTAGATTCCTTGTGGGCCTGGGCCGTTGATCATCGCACCGGTTATATATGTGCCGTCACCCTCAATGAGTATCACTGCTTCGGCACTGTTCGATCCTGTGAGGCTTCCGCCGTTGAGGGTATTGTGGCTGTCCTGCGCCAGACGAAGGGCGTCAAAGCCGCTGATGTAGAACTGGACGTTTCCGTTCCCCGATATCGTGCAGTTGTTGAAGGCGTTGTACTGGTTGAAGTTGCCAAAGGTATTGATGCCGGCATTGCCCGTGCCCGTTCCCGTGCCTGCCCCGTTGTTCGTAACAACGCAGCTATTAAACGTGTTGTGAGACGAGTAATATTCAAGGCTCATTCCGTTATAGGCCTGCACGCCGTTCTTCACCGTTAGAGAGTTAAACGTATTCCAGCGAGAAGCCGCTGTTTTGAACGGGCGCCCATCGGCTCCGGAGGCATCAACGGTAAGGTTGGTAAATGTGCCATTTGCTGATTCGCCCAGCCCAAATCCAAAGGCGCCGTTCGCCAGACATCCGGTATTTGGCGCTCCCGGATTCTCGTTTGATATCGACATTCCATTCACTGACAAGTTGCCCTGATAAAGAAGATGCACGGCAGCTCCGCACTGCGCACTACCGGCTCCGGTAACGGTGATGTTGTTCCACGCCACGTTAAAGGCTCCGCGACTCAAGATCGCCGCGCCTTGCGTATTCCTGGATGTAACACCGCTCACCGTCGAGTCGCCAACTCCGGCCACCTCGAATCCATAGACATTTGACCCGCTTCCATCGAATGTGATGTTTGTCACGGTAACGCCAGTGAGCGGGCCCAAGATCTTTTGCGCGGTCGCGGCATTCACCGATGGGTTATAGATGTCATGTAAGGCGGTCGTGACCGTGATGGTGTTTCCCGAAACCGAGGCGACTTTTACAACCTCTCCTCGGCAACTGAATACATCGCAACCGGTGTCGCCGCTCCCCGTAGAAGAGTCTTTGCCGCCCTCCTGCAGGTATACGTAATCTCCGGCGCTTACCCCTAGACTTGAAACAGTTGTAAAGCTTGTGTCAAGTTCGTTCGCGGTCGCGCTTAATGCGATGGTCGGACCATAGTTAGGATTACCGTTGCCGGACCCGCCCACCACCATGATTCCTGCGCTTCCAGAGGCGGTGTTGTGGATGATGGCGCAACTTCCGCCATCTACCGTCACATTCGAAATATTGATAGTGAGCTGTGACGTAGTCTTGTAGGTCCCACAGGGGAAAAAGAGGGTGGCACCGCTGGTAAGAGCCGCGATGGCGTTGTGAATCGCTGTGGTATCGTCGGTCGCTCCGTTGCCCGTGGCGCCGAAGTTCATGACATTGATCGTCGAACCGCTATTGGATACGTTGACTGTCACGGCAGTGGTGGCGGTGAGGCCGGAGGTGTTGGTGGCGCGGGCGGTGATGGTGTGAGCAGCATTGGACAGAGAGCCCGTGTTGAGGCTGAAGGTCCAGCTGGTGGTTCCTGAGGCGGTGGAGAAGGTCCCGCCGTCGACCTGCACCTGTACTGTGCTCACCCCCACGTTGTCGGACGCTGTGCCAGACACCGTGATCGTTCCCGACACCGTGGCTCCATTCGTTGGCGAGTTGATGGCCACCGTGGGAGGCGTGGGGGCCACGCCGGTGCCGGACAGCGCGATGGTGGCAGGAGAGTTCGAAGCGTTGCTAAACACCGAGACACCGGCGCCCGTCACGTTTCCCGCTGCCGCGGGCGCGAAGGTCACATTCAAAGTCGCGGTCTGCCCGGGAGTCACTATAAGTCCAGTGGACACGCCGGTAGCGCTGAAGCCCGCGCCAGAAATGCTCACGTTGGATATCGCTACATTGGAGTTGCCGGAGTTCGTGAGCGTCACCGGGAGAGTGCTACTAGCGCCTGTGTTTACGTTCCCGAAGCTCAAACTCGTTGGATTAGCGCCCAGTAGATAGGTAGCGGCATTGACGGTGAGGGTGGCGGCGTTGCTGGTCCCAGTGCCTACCGAGTTGCTGACCGCAACGGTGATCTGGCTCCCATTGTCTGCAATGGTCTCGGCCGGAGTCGTGTAGCTGGATAATGTTGCGCCGCTAACGGTCATGCCGTTCTTCCGCCACTGGTAGCTCAAGGGCGCTGTGCCGGAAGCGGTCACCGAGAAGGTCGCGGTTTGGCCCGCGGTCACCGTCTGGTTCGCCGGCTGCGTGGTGATTGTCGGCGTATTCAAAAGCGCGCTGCTTACGATATTAAAGATCTGGTTTGCAGAACCGATGCAGGCGCTCTGTTCGATATTTGCGCCCGATGCAGTAGAGGCGCCGACGACGTCCAGGCACCCATTGGTCATGTTGGCGGAAAGGATTTCGTAGCCGCCGGATACTGCTTTGAGTTGGTAGTATTCGGGCGAGACGGCAACACAGGTGTACTGTTGGATGAGCGCGCCCGCGGAACCAGAACCTCCCGAGACATCCCAACAGAGATTCGACGCGGCGCTTACGAGGTAGTACCAGCCGCTTACGGGGGCGGCCGTCAAGCTGAACTTCTGCGTATTGCTTGTCGAACAGGCGGATTGGATAAGAGCGGTGAAGCCCGCGGAGCCGCCGGTGTCAATGCAGAGACTGCTGTTTGTGTTCTGAATCGTGACAGTGCCGGAAGGCGGAGGAGTCGCATTCACGGTCAGCGTGGCCGCCGTGGTCGTGGCCGTCCCGGCCGAGTTCGTAAACACCGCGCGATACTGGTTGCCGCTCTGTGATAAAGCCGTCGTGAAGCTCAGGGTGGTCGAAGTGGCTCCGGAGACGTTGCTAAACGTCACGCCGCCATCCGTGCTTACCTGCCATTGCACCGTGGGTGTTGGCGAGCCTGTCGCCGCGGCCGTGAAGGTCGCCGTCTGGCCGGCGGTGATGGTTTGCCTCGTCGGCTGCGTGGTGATTGACGGTGCCACCGGAGCAGGGTTCACGGTGAGGGTAGCAACGTTGCTGGTCGCGCTGCCTGCCGAATTGCTGACCACCACGGTGAATTGGGCTCCCGTATCCAACGTGGTTTCGACCGGAGTCGTGTAGCTGGATGATGTCGCGCCGCTGATGGCGGTGCCATTCTTCTGCCACTGATAGCTGAGCGGAGCTGTACCGAAAGCGGTGACCGAGAATGAGGCGGCCTGGCCGACGGTAACAATTTGGCTCGTAGGCTGGGTGGTGACGGACGGACTCTGGGCGGTCGCTTGGATCCCGAGGGCGCTCAGATAGCCGATGACGGTCATACCATTTGCGCGCGTGAACGTAAGCGTGCCTTGGTACGCTTGTGCAGCAGTGGGCGTGAAGGTCACAGTCGCCATCAAGCTCTGACCCGGCTGTAGGATAATTGGCAACGAGGCCCCGGAATAGACGAATTGGATCACCGATAGCGCGACGCCGACAATTTTGATATTCGAGCGCGTGTTGTTGGTCAGTGCCACGGCCATGGATGGGCTGGCAACGCCTACCGCTTGGCTTCCGAAATTCATGGGATTGGGATTGACGGAAATGTTGGCGTGCGCTGTTGCGCCCGCTGTGAAGAGCAGCGCAAACAACAGCGCACACTTCAGGAGTTTCTTCCGGCCCTGCCCGATGGATTGCATTGGACCCTCTCGTCGAGGTCTTGATTGGCTAAGGGGGGTTCGATCAGCTCAGCTCAACAGACCGTGCGGCAGATTTCGTTGGTCGGAGAGAGGGTTCCGAACTACAACTAGCTTAGGGGAGCGTCGAAAAGGGCAATACTGGCGGCTGGTCCAGATTGAGGACAGGTACGAAAAAGCACAGGTCCTAGCTCGACTCAAATGAAAAAAGCACTAAGAGGCATCCAAGGTGGTTGCAAATCAATCCGGGGCCAGCTGTTAGCCTTGAGAGCCGTTCCGCCTTTCTCTACCCCGTTATCTAGAAATTAAATAGGGAGCGTGACGGATTGGCCGAGCCGCATTCTCTCTAGGCGCGCCCACGTTGGCACCGGAGACCATCTTGCGGCCACTACCGCTGAGCGCAGAAGCCAAATACATCTCGTGGTGGATAATTCGGCAGCGGCCAAGACGGTGTTGGCGGCTGAAGGATTAATCTACGCGGAAACCGAGGTGGCGCAAGTGCTGCTCCCGAACTCGCGCGGGTCGCCGCTCATCTCGGCGAAGCCAACTTCAACATCAACTACGCCTACGCCGGGGTCGAACCGAGAACGAACGCGCCCTTGCTATTCTTTGGCGTCGAAGAAGTCAGACGCGCAGCAAAACTTCTTGACCAAGTGGCCGCTACCGCTGTTGCTGGGCACCATATTAACGTGTGTGGTGAAGCTATGGATGGCGAAGAGGCCCTTGAGAAGGTTCGGAAGCTAAAGCCCGATATCGTCCTTCTCGATGTCAATATGCCGGTGATGAATGGCATCCAAGCAGCCTACGAGATACGTCGAATTGTACCGTCGACCAAGTTAATTTTCTTCACGATCCACGACGCTCCGGAAACTGCGGCCGTATTGGGGCTCCTCGCCGATGGGTTCGTGCCCAAATCCGCGGCCGGGACCGAGCTAATTCCCCTGGTCAAGGGTCTGCTTCAAACTCAGGCGGAGACTGGGAGGGATTAATGCCGTCGCACCGTCCGCAAAGCTGCGACCTGAGGCAAACTTTGGGTCCCACCATATCACCAACCCCGAATCAGACTCGCAGCCGTAGGGTTCCCTCAATGGCTCGACGAGTTTGCCGTTTAAGAGGGGCCCTGGAGGAAGAACTCTCCGTTCTGTTGGTCGGCGACAATGAGCTCGGTCACATTTTGCAGCAGGTGGACGAGATCTCTCACACCTTGAGATCGGACACCCCGGAGAGTCAAAAACTCAGTAGTGCGCTGCAACTCACGGTCTCCTGCGCTGTCCGACAAACCCTGTTGGAGAGGGAGCTCCGTTCCCTGGCCGTTACGGACCATCTCACCGGTTTTTACAATCGGCTTGGCTTTTTGGCTTCGGCCACGCAGCAGCTAAAATTGGCCCGCCGGAACAGGCAGGACTTATTGCTCCTCTTTTGTGACGTCGACAATCTGAAAGATATCAATGATTCCTACGGGCACGCGGAGGGAGATCTGGCGCTAGTTCGCGCTGCAGACGCTTTGGGGCGGACTTTCCGCGACTCCGACATTCTGGCCCGCCTCGGTGGAGACGAGTTTGCCGTGTTGGCACCGGAGGCTTCCAGTCGATACCGGGATGTCCTCCTCGCTCGTCTGGAGAAGAATCTCGAGGAGTCGAACGCCGGCGAATCTCGCTATGAGCTGTCGCTCAGTGTCGGTGTGGCGCGGTTCGGTCCGAGGTATTCCGTCTCGCTTGGAGAACTCATGGAGCAAGCGGATCAAGCCATGTACGAACAGAAAGGAAAGCGGACCAGATGTTTGGGGAACCAAGCATGAAGGGGTCAGGACTGGGGCGATCGACTCCATCCCAACCCTCTAAGCGCGAAGAGGGAGGCGCAGGTGGCGACACTGTAGTCAGCCAACCTCGGGTGGAGAGGCACGAACGACGCCAGGCCGGTCGTTACAGTATATTTCTGCCAGTGATCGTCCACACCGCAAGGCAGCAATCTCGGAACGCGAGATCAAAGAACGTTTCTACGCGGGGTGTATACCTATTTCTTGAATCAGATGACAATCTCCTCCCGGGCACGGAACTGGACCTGACCCTGACCTTGCCGAAAGAGGTTACAGCCGGAGCCGAAGTGCTTGTGCGTGCCCACGGAAGGGCAGTCCGCGTAGACAAGTCCGCCGGGCGCCTGGGACTCGCCGTAGTTTTCGAAACGTGCGACTTCATTCGTTCTCCGTCTCCGTGCTGCTGAACATTCCCGAACGTCTCGCTCACGTGCAGCAACGAACCCTGTCCCTAGGTTATCGAAAGGGCAACTGATTGACCTCCGCGGAATCTTTAGAGGCGCTCGAGTTATTTCGCTCGACGCCGTGACTCCCTTCAGCGCGGATAACTCCTACCGGCCGGACTCGCAGAGCGTTGTGGAACCTCAGTTGGTTCCTGCGCCGTTTCGGCTATGACCCTGACCTGCTTGGAAGAGATGAGGTCAGCCAAAGGGCGCTATTGGGTCTTCAGGGCAGGCAGCCCGAGCGGTGTTTTGACTTGGGCCTACCAGGCACATCATAAAAGCAATTTGAGTACTTAGTGCCGGATAAATGGCTTGAAGCCTGCCCTCCCGAGTTCGCCTCGGGCGGTTAGCGCCGACTCTTCGTTCGCGTAAGGGCCTACCTGGACCCGGTAGAACACACCGTCCGTAGAGGTAATGCTGAGAAACGCGGGGATATTCTTTTGCCGCAGGCTTTCGACCAGCTTACGGGCGTTGGCCTCTTGTGTGAATGCCGCGACTTGCACGATGATCGCGCCGCGTGGAAGTAGAGGCTCCCGGAGCGGGGCATCAGCCGTTGGAGCTTGTGGCGCGAGCGGCCTTGCAGCGTTCGTATCGGTGGTTCCCGGAGTGGCCGTGCTCGAGGAGTGTGGAGCTGCTTGCGTCGGAACACCCTCCATCCTCGATTTCTCAGCAGGCGCATCGCCAACGGGCGCGGCCTCGAAAGAGAGGTTTGGCGCAGGCGAGGGTGCGACTGCGTGCGATCTGCTTTCCCGGTGGGTTCTTGTTCCCAGCCAAATCGACCACTCACCGGCCTCGCGGAGGTAGATAGAAGACAGCACTGCGATTATTATCGCCAGAACTGATATACAGATTGCCTTCACGGGACTGCGACTCTGCTCCTCGAAGTAGGGCTTCTTCGACGACCAGAGCGGGTATGCGTACCTTTCAGGCCGCAGGATCCCAGGACGATGGAAAGCGTCGGACGTGAGCGCGGGACCTGTGCTCGTTTCGTTTGTAATGGAGGGGGGAGATTCGTCTAGTGCCGGGACGTCCGGTAACTCTTCGACCGATTGCGGGCGGACTGCAGAGTCCTTACGGGTGCCAAGTCGTCGATTTGATTCATTTGACCAGCTTCGAATTTGTTCGCGGGCATCCTCGGACAGGTGAGTAAAGCGTAAGCCACCGGTTTTCTTCGTATCGTCGGTCCACACCAGTTCGCCGCTAAACCAGATCCATACCCGTTCGCCCGTAAACCAGAACTCGATTGGCCCGCATGGTTCCACGGGAGCGACGGTGCGAAAGCTGAGGCCTCCCCCAGAAACATCCCGCACAATCCCACCGCTACCGGACGGCAGCTTGATATAGGCGAGTTGTTCCAGCGTCTTCCGCTCACTCAGACGACGTTCCTGCTGCATGGTCATAGATACGCTCCTGAACCCAGGCGTGCCCTGTACCATTCAAATTGTCTCTACAATCCTGCGGGCAGGGCGAGTTCGGGCAAAGCGGAGTCCGTCCCGCTGTAGGTCGCCGCCCTAAACACAGACAAAGGGCAAAAGACATAAAGTTGCTTGTTCCAGTAGCATGGAGCCTCATATGGTTTTATCTGTTTCGCTCGTGACCCTAGCTTCTGATGTTACCGTCGCTCAACCAAACACGCCTTACGGCTGGCGATTCCTTTTCGACGATGGCGCAAAATGAGTCGTCATGCTGAAGGTGCTTTGGAGGTATTTCTCGATTCCATGGTAGAGGCCTTCCACCACCCGCTGGCGATTTTCGGGTGGCTTAAGCCATTGCTCATCTGCCGGATTGCTGAGAAAGGAGATTTCCGCCAATACCGAAGGCATATCAGCGCCAACGAGCACGACGAAGGGAGCTTTGCGGACGCCTCTGTTTCGTTCCGGGCTGCCGGCGGACATAGAACTCGCGAGGGACTCCTGGATGTCCGTGGCCAGAGCGCGAGATTCTTCGAGCTTTTCATTACGAGCGATCTTCTTGACCAAGTCCTGAAGATCGTGGACAGAGCTCTGGGCCAGGGCATTCTCCCGGGCGGCCACCTCCAGGGCTTGCGGCGAGGCATTAAAATTCAGGTAATACGTTTCAATACCTCCGACGTTCGCGTCCTCGCTGGAATTAGCGTGGATCGAAAGGAAGAGATCAGCTTTGGCGTTGTTGGCAATTGCGGTGCGCTGCTCCAGAGTGATAAAGCTATCGTCCTGGCGCGTATAGATGACATTGGCCGAGGGTACCTGCTCCTGAATCAGTTTGCCGAGGCGCAGCGCGATATCCAAGCAAAGATCTTTTTCCATCAAGCCCGTTGGACCAACCGTCCCCCCATCGTGTCCCCCGTGCCCCGCATCAATGACAATCCGGCCAATCTTCAGACCGAGCGCCCTAGTCAGCGAACGCTCCCGTGTAGCAAGATTAAACTCCCACCAAGCGCCGGGAAATTCGATTTGGAACCGGTCGGCTTGGTCAAACAAAACGAAAGCCTGCACATCCGTGAGCCGTTGATTGAACAATTCCTTGAGTTTATCTTGGAACCGCGGATCGTTTTCTGCAGGCCAGCCGAAGAGGTGTGCGATTTCTAGCGCGATGCGCGCCTGTTGCCGAGCGGGGAGAAAAGTAGGATAGCTCAGGTGAATCTGTTCTTGGGAACTGAGCGTGCCGTCGGGTTTGAGACGGCTCATGAAAAACATGCCCGGCCCATCCGCCAGCCGGTAGTCAAAATCAGTATGATTCTGGAGCTCATATGCCAGGAACAGAGTCCCATTCCCCGGATCTATCTCTCGAAGTTGCGCGCCGACATAGCTAGCGGTGATCGCACTGGGATTCCACGCCTGGGCATGGCGGCCAGAGGCGGGAAAAAGGTACCACACCCCAGAAGAGGCAATTAAAGCGAAAGACGCGCCCCAAAAGTGCAATTTGTTTCCGCGCATCAGTGCCTCGCGTTATCGAAACGCCTTGTTTTCAAGCATCTGTACAGACACCGAGACCTGCTTAACAACGCTTTAATTGATTTCGTGCAATCTTAATACCAAGGGAGAAGCTACGTTTTGGCTAGACTAGTTTTGGGGGTCTGATCGATGAGATTATTCACAAACACCGCTAGGGAAGCACGACAATCAAATCCAGGCCCGAAGAGGAGTGAGTTAAGGACAACCGAGACAGGCGCGGTAGAGAGATCGGCAGCTAACCCGCCGCTCCTCCCCAGACTGTCAGAGTCTAGAATCGTGGAAATTTAACGAGGCTTGGCGCGGTAGATTGTCTCGTGACTCGGCAGTGCGACACCAACAACAACACTTGCAGCCAAACCCACGATTGCTACGGCCTCGACCTCGACGGCTTGGCCCGTCATGCAAAAGCATGATCTCGGCGTCACCGCCGCTCCGATGGTCCGCGCCGACACCGGCACCCACCGCGCCGCCGATCAGTGCCCTGCGCCAATGATGGCCCTTGTCCAATGCGGTCACGCGCATAGCTCAACGTCGTGGCTCACACGTCCAGGTGATCTCTGATTCTCTGTGGATGAACAGTTGGAACTCAGGCATTGCTCCTACGCCGCGTTCGGGAATTCTGCCTTCCCGGATTCCCGTATTCGCCGGGTTGAGAGGCTGTCTTGTGTCTGCTAAGTAGGGATGCCGGAGTTAATTTACGTTGAGATGGAGGGACAGTCTCTGAATGACGTGACGGACCTAGAACCTCGGAGCAGGCTCCTGAGGGAAAAACTGCGAGAAGGTGAACCGAATCGTTGCCCACCGAGGGATTATCTGGGCCCAGGAAGGAGAGACACCATGAAACCGGCAAACGAAGCAGCATCCGTTGATTGCAAGAGGAAATCCATCGGTCCGTCCATTCCGTTAAATGGGCCGGCGCTCGCAAGCCTTATGTCACAGTACTCACCTGTGCTCTATAGAACGGCCCTTCGTCAGCTTCGCAATCCCGAGGATGCAGAGGACGCCGTTCAGGACGCTCTGTTGTCCGCCTTCAAGCACAGATCTCAGTTCGAGGGTCGATCTCAAATCTCCACTTGGCTTACCCGGATTGTCATTAACTCGGCCCATATGCAGTTGCGGCGACGGCCCCGTGACGACAATGTTTCGCTGAATCAGTTTCAAGAGGACGATGACTTCGTCGTCGCCGATCAATTCGTTGATCCCGGACCTAGCCCGGAGAAAATCTTTGAAAAAGCAGAGCTACATGAAATCGTCAATCAACTACTGAAACAGCTTTCTCCCATGTCGTGCCGGGCGTTTCAGCTGTGCCAGATCGATGGTTTGTCTACGTCGGAGGCTGCCCAGGTCCTAGGAGTTACAGGAAGCGCTCTGAAAGCCCGAATTTTCAGAGCGCGTGCCAAGTTCAGCTTGTTGCTTCGCACAGCCCTCGGGCCCGGTGAGTCCACGTCGAAGAGGTGAACCGTGGCTGAATTCATTCGCGAACACTCTACGAGGGTCAAGGACGAGTACACGATCTAGATCGTGCGCATCCACGCGGAGGAGAGAACTGGAGGCCATCCTCCATCGCTCGGCGAAGAGTCTCAAGAAGGTGAATGCTAACGGATCTCGCTACGAGCTTTCGCTCAGTGTCTGTGTCAGGCGGTTCGATCAAAGCATTCCGTTTCGCTTGGAGAACTCATGGCGCAGGGGAGCAAGCCATGAACGAACAGGAACGGAGGCGAACGAAAGCTTGCCTTCCATTGTTTCCGGCCATGGAGAGGCGTACGGGACATCGCCAACGTTAGGCGGGAAATATAACTGATGATTTTAAGTCTTTGCCTACTCTTATCCTGGCCCGCGAGCACTGCTCGATTGGCAGCGCAAGGTTCCGGTGAGCCCAGCGAGATTGTTTCCTGGTTTATTGGGGCACTTCCTGAACGTTAATATTCAGACTGGCAGGAGGCGCTTCAATGATCAAGGGGGTTCCTGCTGTCGATTTTGGGGCGTGTCAGCAAACCTACTCTACGGAGACTCAGGGAAGCCGATCACCGGGTACGCTGGCCACGCCCAGATTGTGCGCGCCGCTCGCGAACGACGCGACTGTACTCACCACCTGCGGAATCCACCAGGTGTGCCTGGCCCAGTCGTGTCGACTGGTCATCATGCGCCTGCCCAGATAATCGAGCACAATGGGACCCACTTGAACCACGGCATAGAGCGATCCGTTCCCGGCGAATGGGCGCAGCGTTGGGTTCAGCTCCCGCCCCTGACCGCTGGAGATCACCCGGCGCGTGGACCATGCGTCAAATGTTGCGGCGCCGTGCTGCGCAATGCTCAGCGTGAGCCAGATACCTCGGCTGGGCTGCTCGTAGCTGGGCTTCGCCGGAGCTAGATGGGCTGGCGCCACGAATGCCCTTGGCGGCGCAGACGAAGGAAGCGACCAGGACGTTGGCGGAACAGTTGCTGGGCTGGCCGGCTCGGGCACAATACCGTCTGGACTAAACACGACGCTTGAACCCAGATCGGCTGCGGCCGTAGTGGCTATTGGAATCGAGTTCTGCGGAACGGCTGGAACCTGTACGAGAAGCGCCGCTATCGCCAAGAGCATTTCACTGACCTCCCCGCTTACTCCACTGGCGTTCGTTTCTGACAAACGCGCAGATATCGGCGCACTCACTCGCCGTATCGCCATCTGTTGCGTGTCCGGTCGGAGTGGAGCGGTACGACGATTGATACTATTGACCCGTTCAGGCGACAAGCAGGCAAGAACCGCAAAGTCCCAGAGGCTATTTCCTTAGTACTTGGGGAACGACATCCAAATAATGCGCAAGGCGATTTATGAGCGGGCATCTGGAGGGAGCTGGGCCCCTACCCCAAAACGGCGAGGTCCCCAAAGGCGGCTTGAATTGGGTACGCAACCGTGGTTAAAGGCCCGATACTTACTTCCGGTGAATGCCTTATTGATCTTCGAAGGTACCGGCCCTATTCGTACTCTAGTCAGAGACGCATTTCGCCTAGCAACAGGAGAGACGAATGGAGTCCAAATCGGTGATGTCGCCCCTGGGCTCTAGAGGCGTGGAAGCCGGGCACGGGATTCATGCATCGACCCCTCGAGCCGAAAGACGGATCGCAAGGGCGGTGGCCGTACACCTTTCGACCATTGACGGATCACCGTCTGCGGAGAAAGCCTTCACCGAAAATCTTAGTTCTCATGGTGCCCGCGTGGTGACTAAGCAGCGCTGGAAGCCGGAGGAGTGCGTGCTGCTTAAATCTCTCGAGAGCGACTTCGAGTCGCAGGCGCGAGTGGTGTACTGTCAGCTTCTCCAGAGGAATGCCTTCGCTGTCGGGTTGGATCTGTTCTCACCAACGGGAGAGTGGGGAAGACCCTGGTAACCCGTTAGACAGGACGGAGTCATTAATCTGCCCGGGAGCAGCTCCTCCACGTCGCGAAGACGCAGCACCGTGACTAGCATTACAATCCCGACAAACTCTCCTCATTCGTATGAATTGCGTCACATTGTGGACATCTCCACAACCGGAAACTTCTGTTTTGCGGGTTAACCTCGGCCAGGTACATGGGCAAACTATGATGAGGACACGTGACATCAGGCATGGGAATAATGAAGTATCCGGTCGGGCTATTATAGTGGATGAGGCAGCCGGGCTCCGAACAGGTGTAGGCAAGCGTCGGAGCCGGATACATGTCGCCTTTTAGGAGGATTTGGACAGGCCTCATCAAAACGTGGTGCTCGTAACAAAGCGGCTGAAGGTCCGTGCTGCTCTTCACTAGAGCCATACCCTCCGCCATAATGTCCTCCCTTGGGAAGCCGCCAACTAGACACACCTAGCTTGCTCTCTGCGCGTCTCCGAGACAAATTGGTTCCTTTCGTGTGACGCCTGAGATGAGGGCTGTACATACCAACGTGTAACTTACGTGTCAAGAGGTATTTACGGGATGACTAGCTGCTTTGCAGTTCCAATGCAACGTCCCATGTCTTCTGGGGCCGTTAACTGATAGCTTTGAGAATTCCGCTAACCAATCTCCCTTCTGCGCGAGCGAGTGCGCCTTCTAGATAAATCGGCTCCAACCCAAAGGCCCAGTACTCGAGCGTGACACGGCTAGGCTGTGACGTCTCTTCTCCTGTGCGCAACACCGGCTTCCTTTTGTCAGTCGGATGAAACTCGAGCCAACCCTCCCATGTGCCGTCAGTTCTCTCCTCCGCGTAAATGCGCACAATGTAGATCGCGCACTCGTCCTTAACCCTTGTAGAGTGTTCGCGAATGAACTCAGCCACGGTCACCCTCTTTTAGTTAAAAACGTCTAGTCAAAGGCATTCGCTTTCGAGCAGACGGTCCGCAATGCACGCGCGGCTCGCCCACGATGAACAGACCTTAAGTCTCCACGCAGGTCTTTCAAATCCATCGCTGCGGACTCATTGCCGAAAACGGATGTGACTTCGTATACCTCGCTACTTAGCTTGGCGCTGACAAGAAGTGACCGAGTATAGGCGATCAGAAATACGCGTTTCAACTTCGCAGTTGGCGCTGAGAAGATCGTGGGCTTTGGCGACGAGATCGGACGCTTGCTCCTGTTTCGAGATAACTGCCGCTATTCCCACGGCCAAAGCATGTTTTTCCAGAGCACTGTTTGCATGTGCCGTGAACAAGACGACGGGAACGTCGGGCATTATCTGCTTTAGCGCCTTGGCGGCCCGAATGCCATCCATCACGGGCATGGAGAAGTCCAGCACAATCAGGTCGGGTCGCGTTTGCCTGGCCTCTTCGATTGCCTGCACGCCATCCCCGGCTTCTCCACAAACGGAAAATCCATCGAGCGTGAACAGGCTGCAGACGGCCTTCCTCACTAGAGGATTATCATCTACGATAAGGACGCGCTTCCGCGCCGGACTTATGGTCGTTGAACTCGGGCGGGCGTTGATTGAAGCGTGACGAGAAGAGCCTCGAAGGCCTTGTAACGACGGGCTGGTTTTCATCGGTAGACCCCCAAGGTAGAGGAACACCAGCGTCCTGTCTGTTCAATACGGGAGATACATCAAAACCATGAGGCCGAATACCCTACAATCCCGAGGACGTTAGTGCCGCTCGATACTATACGCATGTGACTTTTGCGCCAAAACCCTTTCGTTTCTAACTTGCGGACATGGAGATCGAGAATACTTGCTGCAATAGATGGCCGCTGCTGAAACCCTGTAGGCTTTTCGACACACTGGCTGGATTGCGGACTCAAAGCGTGGAGGATAAGTTGAGTTGTGGCATTTCGGCCACAAACCGACTCCGAGAAAATCCTAAAATCGTCCCCTAAGGCGCGCCACTTCTCATTTTGGCCCGCTGGGAATATTAGATCAAAGGGTGTCCTATATATGGGATGGATACTTGTGGTGCCCTCACCGGCCGAAGAAATAAGTTGACGCGTTGAGTGAAACAGGATAAGGCTTGCCAGCAGGAAGAGTTACCCGTCCCCCTCTTCGCACGTCGCCTTTGTCTAGGTCGGTTCGCGAGAGTCGCCACGACAAAAAGTTGTTCTTCTCCAGGGAGCTACCGGCCCGAGACATTGTTATGGCCCGGATTTTGGAAGGGAGAGTGCCCCGTGCCGTCTCAATTTGTCACTGTCTGTGTGCTGTGCGACAAGCAATTCACGCTCATCTGGGTGATGGATCCGATCCGAGTTGGCCCAGAGAGCGCTGCGAAGATTACTTGCCCAATCTGCGGAGAGAAGTTCTACCGAGCCCCGGGGGACCTCCTGCGGGTCTCTGCCCCCTCAAACAATCTTCCCGCTGGTCGTCCGGTGCGGACCACCGAACTCGTCTACGATTGCCCTTCGTGCGGCATGCGCGGAATCTCCGGAACCCTTGTGCACACCGATTTGTCGTGGGAGGAATTGTCTCGAGAAACCACGGAGCTTTGTGTCTGTAGTAACTCGCGTTGCCCAAAGAGAGGATTGCAACAGAACTTACACCCCACGCGTACCGGATTCGGAGCGCTGAATCCTTCCCGGGCATAGCTCGCTCGTTTTAGGTTCATAGCCGTTTCTCTCCACAATACCTTCACTTTAGAATTTGCAATTTTCAGGTTGACCCTTGTCCCTTTGTTGAACGTTTTGCGGCGCAGGTATTGGACTTTGTTGAAGTCTGTGGAAGTTGGTTGCTTTCGCAGTTACAAAATCATCTACACTCGATCTAACAAGCGTTTTGAATTTTTGCGAATCACAGGGTTTGGGGCTTCCAGCCGAACGCCTCTTGATGCGGGCTGTGCGCTCGGTTAGTTCGGAGCGCACTTCGAAGACGGCCAACATGCTCTTTCTCCGCGCTTTTACGAATCGTGACACGGTGGTCCTAGAACTGCGTCAAGTGTTCTCCTGAATCAGATTTCCATGTTTTTCTTCAGGCCGATTCGGAAAACTGCCGGATTGTGCAGGCGGTTGAAGATTTGTAGGCTGCCAACCGCTTAACGGCGCCTCGCGCTTCACTGTTCTGCTGGTGAATCTGAACAGGTGAGCCACAAGAGCAATCCCGCAATAGCGGGCGTTCAATAAAAGCGTATTTCGCCTTGTAGTGGAGCGTGGCCAGCTTGTGTGACCTGGTTAGCAGTTTCGTAGACAGTCGTAACGACAAGATAAGTCAACGCAGAAAGTCAAAAGAGGAGGAATCTATGCATAGGAAACAGCACCGGCCAGCCATGATGGCAGGCGCGCTGCTGCTGGCCGGCTTGTTGTCATGGCCTACGGGCGGGTTGGCACAACTAGGCGGGCTGCCCCCTGTACCGCCCTTGCCCCTGCCCTCGCCCACACCTACGACCGGCACGAGCACGGTTACCGGACAAGCGGCAGCTGTGCAAGCGACGGTTCTCGGAATTCTCGGAACGGCAACAACAACCACGCTCTCTGCTACCGGAACTCTTGCAGGCACTAATGATGCTCGGGACACCTCTCAGTTGACCGGGAGCATACCGCCCTTGCTGGGCGCGGAATCGCTTCAAGCAGACACGATCGGTTGGCCCGACGAAGTTGACTCGGAGGCCTCGCTCGCGGGCTTGAATTTGAATGTCGCCGGAATCCCCATCTCCGCCGACTTTGTCAGGGCAAGTGCAGTTGCGATAGCCGGTACTGTGGGTTCCGGAACTTCGGAAATCGACAACCTTGCGATTAATGGAGTTCTGATCGCGGTAACCGGCGCTCCAAACCAGACCATCCCGATTCCTGGCGGCCAGTTGGTTATCAACGAACAAACCATTTCGTCAACCGGCAGTGCTGTGGTGAATGCGCTGCACCTCACCGTGAATGGCATTGCCGATGTGCTGATCGCATCCGCGACCGCGGGTATTTCTTAGGACCAGCTTAGACGGCTGACGACGAGAGGAGAAGAATCATGGGCGAGAAAGCAAGAACAAGGACCCAGCTGGCATCCGCACTCGTGGCGGGAGGACTGCTGGTGGCGTTGGCCATCACGTTGTTGGTGGTGAGGCCTGCTCCCGTAAAGGCCTGGGCGACACCACCGTGCGCCTTTCTAACCGGTGGTGGATGGATCGTACATTACGGCGCGCACGCAAACTTCGGCATCGGCGGCGGATGCAAGCAAGGTTCGCCGACCTGGGGCCATCTGGAATACATCGACCATGGCATAAGCTTGAATGTTCATGGAACCAGCATCACGGCGTATCTCTTCGTCGACCAGGGCACGGGAGTTGACCCTAAGACACACCAGCCAACCGGTACCAGGGAGATTTGTGGAACGGCCACGACGAATTTGTACGGTGACGTCAACTTTGCCGTTCGGGCCGCAGATCTGGGTGAGCCGGGCGTCAACGACCAGTTCGACATCCGGTTGACGGACATGTCCGGGGCGCCCGTTTATGATACGACTACGCAGTGCGTTCCTCATTTCTTGGGCTCGTTTGCCCCATGCGCCCCGGGTAACGGCGGGGGCGGAAACAACCAACTCCATAAACCCAACCCATCAAATACGGGCAACTTCGGCGGTCCATGTCCGGCGGACTTCGGTGGCGGGACAATCGGTTGAACTGGGCTACATGACCGGTCATGCGCGGCTGCCCTGAAACGCAGAAGCCAAGTACATCTCGTAGTGGATAATTCGGCAGCAGCCAAGACGGTCCTGGCGGCTTAAGGATTAATCTACGCGGAAACCGAGGTGGCGCAAGTACTGCTCCCGAACCGTCCCGGGGAACTTGCGCGGGTTGCCGCTCATCTCGGCGAAGCCAATATCAACATCAACTACGCCTACGCCGGGGACCGAGACCAGGCGTTCTCTACCTGTCACCGCAAACTGGAATTCGAGCGTGAGCTTATGAATCCGCGGCGAACATCTCGTGAGCGGCGAGATCTTAGAATGATTGTGACTACGCTGACTCGGTGATATCTACTGCAAGCGCGCGTCCCACTTAGCTCCGCGGCGCACGTCCGCCAGCGGTGGGACGGGCTTGGCAGGAATCGCCGCACGGTCATGTCGCGCGCGGTGAAAAACCATGGACGCCTTCTTGAACCCGAGGCGCTAGGCTGGGAGAGCCTCGAGCTGTGGTGACGTTTGCACGACGCTTTTGTATTTGCAGGTCGTCAGGAGCTATTCGTGAAAGCAATGAAGACAAGTCTGGCCGGCATCGCGGCTCGTTCCGAAATTGGCTGAAAGGCACCACATTTTACTTTAGCTTGTGACGCAACCGATTTGTGGAGAACCAGTGACAAACGGTGCATTTCTTAAATCCGGGTCGGCAGAGTCACCAAGCAAACTCCGAATGCGACGGCAACCTTTGCCTTGATCACTTCACCGCACCCAAACCTAGATTACTATCGTTTCCGGAAAGGAAATCAAGGCAGTATTATCGTCATCCAGCGTACCTCTTTTATGTCTAGTGTTTGAGTCTTGCAGGCGTTGCCTAGCGTCGTCCGACGACTAAACCTTTGGCGGGGTACTACTAAAACCGCAGTACGCCGCATTTTGGATCTAGTGGCCCATTCAGACTCCGCGGCTACGGCTCCTAAAATCTCTGTTGAGGTCCAGCATGATGAAAGCGAATGACATGACGGCTAACTCCCCCTGCGCAGAAAAGCGTGCCAATCGGCGATTCTCGTTCTTTGCAGATGCCGAAATTATCCGGCGCGACGGAACGTCAATTCCCACACAACTCGCTGAATTGAGCTCGCGAGGTTGTTATATGGGTGCGCTCGTACCCATTCCGATCGGCACGGAACTCCGGCTCCGTATCTCAGACGGCACAAGTACATGCGAACTGCAGGGCGAAGTGATCTACCTGCATTCTGGCAACGGCTTGGGCATATTCGGCATGGGCGTGATGCTTGGAAAGATGGCTGCTGAGGAGCGCTTCGTAGTCGACAGGTGGCTAGGCGATCTCGCTGCCAAGCGAGCTGCGGCACCTTGCGATTCCACCCAGCAGCGATGATCTCTGCACCGGAGGTCGGCGGCTAGGCAGCGCCGCCGCGCTTCACGCGTATATTACGTACACAAGTACACTAGGCTGCTGATGTAGTGCCGAACTTGGCTTTCCGTCCGCGCTATCAGATGCAAATATTTTGGCGCAGTAGCTGCATTTGGCTACCGTTTCGTCCCATAACCAGTGCGCCGAATGCTGGAACATCCTCGACTATTGTTGTCCCCGGCGCTCCAACCCATTTCGACGCTCGTGACCGCCCCGCCGTTCAGCCCCCACTAGGGCCCACGACGTATTTTGGCAGCAGGACGCACAGTGCCGCACGATCAGCTTTTTTCCCAGTTCTATAAGTTCTTGCTCGTGAACTAAGAACGCCCGATACGTCGCACAGGCCCTGCATTTAAGAACATAGGCTGGCATTTGTTGTGATTTTACCCCATTGCCCGCTCTAGGAACTGGTGCCGTGAGGACCTGACCCGAGTAAAGATGAGTTAAATAACCTCGGTCGAAACGAAATGGCCGCGCTCAGTGGATTGTGTGCACCACTCCACGAGCAACACGACCGTGCTCGCCGCTTGCTGAATGCACCAGGCGCGCCTCGCCCAGGCGTGTCGATATAATTTCTCCGCCTTTGGCAGAGATCAGTTCACGTTGATCGGAACGCTTGTCGTTCTCACCATCCCGCCTGCAGTCGCAGTAACTGTAATGCTCGATGGCCCGGTAGAAGTGCCCGCGACAGAGGTGCCGGTCGAGGGAGAGGATGTGCCGAGCGTCGATCCCCCGCAACCTGCCAGGCCACAAACGGTGACCGCCAGCAGCGCCACGGCTAGATAATATGGTAAGCGGCGGCGCGAAGCTGAATTCCTGGCAAAGCCGAGGAGTCCTGTCAACGCGAGCAGGGTTGCTGCAGATGCCCAGGGGAGATACCAAGGCAGCCGCGCGCCGGGGTCGAAGGGAAGCAAATTCGCATTCGTCGTGCCCCGGATTGTGTTAATCGTCAGTACCGTACTGCTACCCGACGGGCTGCCCGCCGTAATCGTAGCCGGGTTCAGTGAGCACGTGGTCCCGGCAAGTCCGGCCGGCACCGTGCAACCGAAGTTCACGTCCATGGGGATCGGCACATTCGATGGATTCGTCACTACATCCAACATGACCGTGACCGGCACGCCGCGGGTGATCTGCACGGTGCCCGGCGTAACCATGGCCACGCTGACATCCACGTTGGTCGTGGCGGGGCTGGTGGCAGTCAAGGTCGCGACCGCCGCTGCCGCATTGTTGCCTTTATCTGTCTGCAGCGCGCCGGCAGGGAGTGAGTTGGAATAGTTGCCCGCCGCCGGCGCGGTCACCGATACCGTCACCGTACAGGAGCTACCGGCCGGGATCGCGGCTCCCGCCGCTACGGTCACCGACGACGTGCCGGCACTGAGCCAAGCCCGAATCTTTGCCGGCATTCTGAATGCGACTGTTTCCATCCTTGGTTGTCTCGTAACCCGTTGTACGTTGACGCCCGTTGGCGGCGCGATGCAGGTGGAGCTGACGCTGCCGGCGACTAACACGCCGGTGGGCAGATAGTCGGTGAGCGACGCGGTCAGGTTGGCCACCGTTTTGTTAGGGTTGTTCAAGGTAATGGTGAGGGTCGAGAGCCCACCCGCAGCGATGGTGGACGGGCTGAAAGACTTGCTCATCGTCGGCGCGATGCTCGAGGGGAGGACGGTCAAGGTCGCGACGGAAGGGGCGGCGTTGTTGCCGTTGTTGGTCTGCAAGGCGCCAGCGGCCAGCGCGTTGAAATAGATGCCTGCGACTGGCGCGGTCACGGGCACCGTCACCGTACAGGAGCTGCCGGCCGGGATCGAGGCTCCCGCCGCTACGGTCACCGTCGACGTGCCGGCACTGAGCCAAGCCCGAATCTTTGCCGGCATTCTGAATGCGACTGTTTCCATCCTTGGTTGTCTCGTAGGCTGTTGAATGTTGAGGCCAGTGAGCGGCGCAATGCAAGTCGAGCTGACGCTGCCGGCGACCAACACGCCGCTGGGTAATGTGTCGGTGAGCGGCGCAGTCAGGCTGGCGATGGCGCCCACGTTGCTCAAGGTAATGGTGAGAACCGAGGTCCCACCCGCAGCGATGGTGGCCGGACTGAAGGCCTTGCCGAGCGTGACGCCTGAGGGAGTGGAAACAGTCAAGGTCGCGATGGCCGGGGCGGCATTGCTGCCGTTGTTGGTCTGCAAAGCGCCGACGGCCAGCGAGTTGATGTAGCTGCCACCGCTAGACGCGGTGATGGGCACCGTAACCGTGCAGGAGCCGCCGGCCGGGATCGAAGCTCCCGACGCTAAGGTCACCTTCGTCACCCCCGAGATGGTAGTGACCGTGGGCGTCACGCCGCAGGTGCTGCTGGCGCTACCGGAAACCACCACGCCGCTCGGCAATGTGTCGGTGAGCGGCGCACTCAGGCTGGCCGCCGTGGTGTTCGCGTTGTTCAAAGTAATTGTGAGACTCGAGGTCCCACCCGCTGCGATGGTGGCCGGACTGAAGGCCTTTCCGAGCGTGACACCGGATGGAGTGGAAACGGTCAAGGTCGCAACGGCTGGAGCGGCATTGCTGCCGTTGTTGGTCTGCAAGGCGCCGGCGAGCAGCGAGTTGATGTAGTTGCCACCGCTAGACGCAGTGACGGGCACCGTCACCGTACAGGAGCCGCTGGCCGGGATCGTACCTCCCGCCAGGGTCACCGCCGAGGTGCCCGTGCTGGCCGTGAGCGTCCCGCCGCAGGTAGTGCTGCCGCTGCCAGAGACCACCACGCCGCTCGGCAATGTGTCGGTGAGCGGCGCACTTAGGCTGGCTACCGTGGTGTTCGCGTTGTTCAAGGTAATCGTAAGGGTCGAGGTCCCACCCGCTGCGATCGTGGCCGGACTGAAGGCCTTGCCGAGCGTGGGCGTGACAACCGTAGAGCTGTTGACGGTCAAGGTCGCAACAGCTGGAGCGGCATTAGTGCCGTTGCTGGTCACCAAGGCGCCCACAGCCAGCGAGTTGATGTAACTGCCCCCGTTAGCCGCAACCACGTCCACCGTCAAATTACACGAGCCGTTGGCCGGGATCGTACCTCCCGCCAGGGTCACCGCCGAGGTGCCCGTGCTGGCCGTGAGCGTCCCGCCGCAGTTGGTGCTGCCGCTACCGGAAACCACTACACCGCTCGGCAATGTGTCGGTGAGCGGCCCACTCAGGCTAGCCGCTTTGCTGTTCGCGTTGTTCAAGGTAATCGTGAGAGTCGAGCTCCCACCCGCATTGATGGTGGCTGGGCTAAAGGCCTTGCCCAGCGTGGGAGTGACCGGCGGCGCCCCGCACACGGAGATGGAAACTTGGTTGGAATCCATCGTCACTGCGCCATTCCGCGCCAGTGCCCTGCCTGCCACGGTCGCGTTCGTAGTGAGGGTAATGCTTGTGAGCGCGAAAATATTTCCTACGAAGGTGGTAGTTGTACCGATCGTCGCGGAGCTGCCGATCTGCCAAAAGACGTTGCATTGCTGAGCCCCATTGATGAGCACCACGGACGAGCCGCTCGCCGTCGTGAGGGTGCTCCCTATCTGGAACACCCAGACCGAAGCGGGGTCGCCTTGGCCGTCGAGCGTGAGTGCTCCCGTCAATTGAGCCGAGCTGCTGAAGGAGTAGACGCCTTTCACGAGCGTCAGCCCGCCGAGATCCTGACCAGTCAGACCCTTAGTGGGCGTTTGGCCTGCGAGATTGTTATACGCAATGGTGGTATCACTCTGAGCCTGAAGGGCCACCGCATCAGTTTTATGTATCGTCCCTCCGACCACGGTCCCGGGAGGGAAGCCGGTGACCGCTGTGCCCGGGCTGAGATCCAGGTCTCCAGTTACGATGGTCGGGCCGGTATTGGTCACCGTCGAGCCACCCAGTACCGCCACGCTCTGTGTCGT
>Ga0206939_10019_pt1 | contig 50642 bp, 47 predicted proteins | sample Alteio_BWOrgHeat_10_FD_152921 | JGI IMG/M metagenome (GOLD analysis project Ga0206939, IMG submission 152921) | Enriched cells from forest soil in Barre Woods Harvard Forest LTER site, Petersham, Massachusetts, United States -... | ecosystem: Environmental > Terrestrial > Soil > Temperate forest >... | reverse complement strand
ACAAGTCGAGACACTGGACCCAACCGTGTTGGTCAGTGTTGAGACACTCCGTCAACGAGTCGGCAAGATGGCCGATCAGCCAAGATTCGAAACGGTTCTTGTTGGGTTCTTCGCCGCCGCGGGACTTTTGCTGTCCATGATTGGCCTATATGGAGTCATCGCATTCAGCGCAAGCCAGCGCACCCAGGAGATTGGAGTCCGCATGGCATTAGGGGCTAGCAAGTTCGATATTCTTCGTCTGATATCGCGGGAAGGCGCGCGCCTTATTGCACTGGGAGGTGCGATGGGACTGGGTCTCGCGCTAGGAGTCTCCAGGCTGTTCAAGAGTCTGCTGTTCGGCATTGGCCCCTACGATCCGATGACGTTAATTGGTGTCACGCTGCTGCTGGTCTTGGTGGCTCTCGCGGCGACGTTGATTCCAGCGCGGGTAGCGATGAAAGTCGAGCCGGTCGTAGCGCTTCGCTATGAATAGACGCAAATGGTCTGCTCCCTAAAGGTTAGATTAGCGTCTTTACTTAACCCTAAGTGGCTTAGATCCGCCATGATGAGAATCGCGTACTGCTCACGCCCGGGGCTTCGGGAATTCTTCGATGTGCTGTTCGCCCTTCCGGCCGAAATAGACTACTCTTTTGCCGGTCAGGAACGCCCAATAGCCAATCACGCCTGCGGCGGTCGACCGCTCCGCAAACTCGGGATACCGCACCGTGTCTGCCTGAGCGCCGCGAATTGCCGCCACCAACTCGGCGTTGTTGAACTCCGCCGCTATCGGGCTGGGATCTAGGATCATGGGCACCATGTGCGTGGTTCCATCCGTCAGGTAGTGAGTCTTCTGCCTTGACGCGAAGTCTACGAGGTACGATTCCACTCCGACTTCGAGCAGCCCTTTGACCACCTGAGGGAAGGTCAACTTGCCTTGTTGTGTTGCTATCGCCAGTTCGTCAATTGCCTTCTTGCTCATCTCTTCTCCTCTACTCGGTTGGTAGTGTCCGCAGGCCGTGTGCCTGCACCAACTTTTTCATCGTTGCAATCAGCGCGGCGCGCTCTCCGGCCGAGAGCGGATGAAAGAACTCCTCGTCGTTCTGGTCGGCCAGGGTTGCCAGGTGCGGAATCAGCCGCCGCCCAGCTGCTGTCAGCGCTATCGACTGGAAACGGCGGTCATCGCTGCGCTCTCGGCGGGTGATCAGCTCCTTGCTCACGAGCCGATCCACCAGCTTGGAGACGCCGCCGCGCGTCATCCCAATCCGCTCGGCCAGAAGACCCGGCGAGGTCTGTTCGTCAGCGAACATCTCCCGCATCACCACCCACTCGGCCACGGTCACGCCGCTGTCCAGGAGCTTGCGGGCAAAAGCGTGCGAGACGTGATTGGAGACAAAGCGAAGCCAGAATCCGACATGCTTTTTAAGATCGCTGACGGTCAGATTGCGTGCCCTGGTGTCTCTCATGGAAAGTAGATTATACGGAAACTGTTTCCTCGTAAACTATAGGGTAGAAATTGTTGAGCTCACCAGGTAGAGCCGGATGCCACGGTTAGCAGAGATCAAGGGATGATATGGTTAGTCTCGTTCCGAGGAACGGATGATTGGTTCTGGTGGATCGCTAGCCGACGTGCGATTTCGAGAGCTTACAGGGGTGGGACTGCGTGTGATGGTCGAAGAATCGGTAAATGCGGACGAAGGCCATAACGGTTCGGTCATAGACCGAACAAATAGCGGATCAAGCCGACCCCCACGCTCAGCGGGATCAAGTGGATCACGTTGAGTTTGAATCGCCGGAGCAGCACAAACGAAATTATTACCCAGCCCAGGGAGATTGCATCAAGCCGACTGAGCGCTACTCTTCCTGATGGAAAGACGACAGCTCTGCCCAAGAACAGTGTCAGGTCAAGAATTGCGCCAACCACGACAGCGGTGATTGATCCTAAGACGCCCTGGATCGTCGGCTTGCCTTGGGTTTGCTCCACTAGCGGTGCACCGGCAAACACAAAGAGGAAACACGGGAGAAAGGTGTAAAACGTGGTTGCCAGCAGGCCTAGAGTCCCCATCCATAGCGAGCCGTGGAAGTGATTGTATCCGGCCATGAATCCAACAAAAGCCACCACGATGATCAACGGCCCCGGCGTTGTTTCGGCCAATGCGAAGCCATCCAGCATCTGGAGCCTGGTCAACCAGTGCAGCTTCGACACCGTGACCTGTGCCACGTAAGGGATAACTGTGTAGGAGCCTCCGATAGTCACAAATGCGGTCTTCGTAAAGAACAACACCAGGCTCTTCCAGAAGTGAAAATCCTCAGCGAAGAAGTAGAATGCAGGCGGCGGCAGAAGCCATAGCAGCAGGACGATCGCAGTCAGCTTCGCGGTTGGCTTCAGCAGACCTGCAGGCTCCCGTCTCACCGGGTTTCGGCTGATATAGTAGCTCGCTTCGTCATTCTCTTCGCCGCCTGCTTCGTCTGGTATGGGAAGAAGATTAGGCCACAACGTCCCTAGGACGATCGCAACAACAGCCGCACCTAACATCACCAGCAGTAGGGAAATATCAAAAAAGAACATGCTGGCAAACGCGGCCACGGCGACAGTTCTTTGCACAGGTCCGCGCAAGGCGCTTCTGGCGACTCGTTGGAGGGCGATTACCACAAGAGCGATGACGGCAGGTTTCAAGCCGTTGAACATTGAGGCGATCGACGGTAGATTGCCAAATCTGACATAGATCCCGCTCAGCGCCAGCAGCACGAACATGGAGGGAAGCACGAAGAGCGTTCCTGCAACAACTCCGCCTCGCTTGCCATAAAGCCTCCACCCGATATAGATGGCTAGCTGTTGGGCCTCTGGTCCCGGCAGGATCATACAATGACTCAGTGCATGGATGAAGCTGGCATTGCTGATCCAGCGCTTCTTCTCAACCAGGTCGTTGTGCATGATGGCGATGTGGGCCGCCGTGCCGCCGAAGCTGACCAATCCCAGCTTGAACCAGAACCGCAACGCCTCCTTGAAAGGAGGTCGCTGCACCACACCCGAATTGTTCACCCCGCAGACTCCGGGGCCGTCGAATGAGGCTGATACGTCAATACACGAATTTTCCAGAAACCTGCAACCATTATGACATCATGACATCCTAATGACACCAGAAAATCTAGATCCATGGCGGAAATCGTCTTTCGCGTGGTTTGGCCTACAGTGCGATTTCAAAAAGGAGTCATATGAATGTCATTCGCAAACCATTGGCACAGGGATTCAGCAACCACTTTGGATTCCTGAATCGAACTTCGATAGCCCGCTGGGCTCCGATTCCGCTTCGGCTGATTGTTGGGTATGGCTTCATGCATCATGGTGTCGCCAAGCTGGCCAAGGGACCTGAAGCCTTCGCCGCCATCCTGCATGGAGTCGGCGTGCCCGCTCCCCATCTAATGGCATGGCTGAGCATTCTGACCGAAGTCTTCGGAGGACTCGCAGTTTTACTGGGAGCTTTCGTCCCCCTCGTTAGTCTGCCGATGGCTGCACTTCTCTTGGTTGCGATCTTTACCGTCCATCTGCCCTATGGGTTCAGTTCGATCAAACTAATGAGCGTGACCTCCGGTCATGCCCAGTTCGGACCACCGGGCTACGAGTGTGACCTGCTCTATCTTGCTTGCCTCGCGACCCTTGTCCTCACTGGTTCGGGGCCGTTGGCGATCGACACCCATCGGCAATCTCAACAGGAAGGGGTGCCCGCTTTCAAAAGCGCGCGGAATGTGGCGTCGAAGCTGGCTCATCGCGAAACTTTTCGAGCCAGGCGTGTCACGAAGCGGACGAGATCGCCTCTGTAGTACAGCCTCTCGTAATCGACGGGCCGATTTCCTGTCGAGTACGAGGTTCGTTCAATGCGGAAGATCGGGCTACCTTGCTTCACGCGCAACACCGCGGCCACCTCGGCTTCGGCTGCCACGGCTTCCAACTTGTACTCGGCCTCTATCAAGGGAACATCGTATTTGCGTTCAAGGAGCGAAAAGATAGGGTGGACCTTCAAGTTGTTGGTGATGATCTTCTTGCCGATCTCCAAGGGAAGGTAAGTCTCATCGAAGGAGATGGGGACGCCATCCGCCAGGCGCAGACGACAGATTCTGACGACGCGCTCGCCCTTAGTCAGAGCGAGATGACTCGCCACGGTCGTATTGGCAGTCACAATCTCTCTACCGAGCACGCGGGCCGTCGGTTTGCGGCCAAGTGCGTGCATATCCTCCACAAATCCGCTCAGCTCCGTAAGTTCCTGCGTGATCTTGGGCACAGCAACGAACGTTCCTTTGCCGCGGCGAATCTCGACCAGACCCCGGGTCACAAGATTCTGAATTGCCCGGCGAACAGTGATACGGCTGACCTCAAATCGCGCAATAAGGCTATCTTCAGTCGGCAGTTGGTCGCCGACTTTCAGGGCTCCATCGGCGATCTCCGAGGCGAGGACGGTCTCGACGCGTGAATAGAGAAGCGAACCCGGTACGATCGCCATAAAGACATCATAACGTCGTATTGTCAAAAACCTCACACATCGTTCCCTCGGGCGATTTGAGCGTGTGGAATTCTCAGTCGTTGAGAACAGGCCTGATGCGCTCGGCCGATTGTTCCGCGGAATACCTTCTGGTGAGAGGGCGCCACGTGCTGGATCGGAGTCAGTCACGCCCAGCAAGGAATCCCAATGCCATACCAATCGAGGGCACTATGAAACAACCTGACACCTCTTCCGGTGCCGGAGTTATGTTCAGCCCCGGGGTTCGAAAGCGCAGAGAGCTTGCAAGTGTGTATACTCGCCCGCGTTGCTTCCTGGTTCAAGTCGGCCCTTCGAAAGTTCGTGCGCCTGCACTCGAAAACAAAGAGCAGGGTGATAATAGCGATTCCAACAAGCTAAATAAACTACATATTCCTACTAGGTATCAGCACATCACCCCTGATATCGACATGTCTCCCCCAATCGATGGTCAAACCACCGTCATCATGGAATACCCTCCGGTAGAGATCGATCGAACCTGCAGGAACATGTAGTCTTTTTGTGCACGAGCCAGGGATAACATTGAATTGTACTCAGGCGGAGCCTTTCGCTGGGAAAACGAGGGCTCTCGAACTCAGTCAAAAGCAAGGTCAAGGAAAGTGCCCTGTGAGAGGGAGCGAGGTGTTCGCAGAATGCAAGACAATCCGACACTTAATCGAGAACACATCGACCGGATTAGTTCGGTGGCGCAACTGCGTCCCGTGCATAGTGGAGAGGTTCTCTATGAACCCTCCTGTCCCGATGTTCCTCTCTTTGTTGTCTTGGACGGGACAGTCTCAATCAGCAGAGCCGGCGAGGATGAGAAGATCCTGGCAGTTCGCGAACCAGGACAGTTCACAGGAGAAATGTCTGTAATCTCCGGCAGTCGATCGCTCCTGACGGCGCGGGTGACCAAAGATGGTGCCGTCCTTGAACTCACTCGTGAAAAAGTGCTGTCGCTCATGGCCAAGGATACGGAACTCGGCGACATCCTCATGGGAGCTTTTGTCGCACGTCGCTTGTTGATGATTCAACTGGGCGAAGGCAATGTCATCCTCTTTGGCACCAAAAGTTCTGCACGTACCCTTGCGCTCAGGGAATTTCTCACCAGAAATGGGCATCCCTTCGCATACATCGATATTGAAACCGAGTCCTGTGCCGGCGAGTTGATGGAGAAGCTCGCCGTTCGTAACGGTGAAATTCCAGTTGTCTATTGCAATAGGCGATACGTGCTCAGAAATCCGTCTATTGCCGAGCTAGCGGCCTGCCTTGATCTCAACATCAACATCGACAAAGGTGTGCGCGACGTTCTAGTGATCGGCGCAGGACCAGCAGGGCTAGCAGCAGCAGTTTACGCCGCCTCAGAAGGACTGAAAACGCTGGTTATTGAGAAGTCGGCACCTGGCGGCCAGGCAGGGTCGAGCTCGAAGATCGAAAACTATCTGGGCTTTCCCACGGGGCTTTCTGGACAGGAGCTTGCGAATCGATCCATCGCTCAGGCTCAGAAATTTGGGGCGCAGTTGATGGTCGCGCAATCAGTCGTGCATATCGATTCCAGCCGACAACCATATAAAGTGATTTTGGAGTCTGGCCTTAAGTTCAATGCGCGCAGCGTCGTGATCGCGACTGGCGCGCAATATGCGCGATTGCCTGTCGAGGAAGCGGAGGCTTTTACGGGCAGAGGGATCTATTACAACGCGACGTATATGGAGGCACAGCTCTGCGACTCGGAAGAAGTAGCAGTGGTGGGTGGGGGAAACTCTGCAGGACAAGCGGCGGTTTTCCTTGCTCAGACGTCATCAAAGGTGCATCTTCTAGTGCGTTCGAGGAAACTTTCAGAATCGATGTCGCAGTATCTGGTCGCTAGGATAGAAGCACATCCCAAGATCGAAATTCATTACCTGACGCAAATTGTTGCTGTCATCGGTACAGCGCACCTGGAAAGCATCGAGTGGAAGGACGACTCATTAGGACTTGAGGAAACCAGGCCGATTCGCCACGTGTTTGTGATGGCAGGTGCTGCGCCTCGCACGGAGTGGCTTGAGGATTCCTTTGTCCTGGACAAAAAGGGGTTCGTTGTTACCGGACCGGACCTTGTTGGAAACAAGAACTTTCAATGGCCGTTGAGCCGCTCCCCGCTCCTACTCGAGACCAGTGTGCCGGGGATATTTGCGGTGGGTGACGCGCGAGCCGGCAGCGTCAAACGGGTTGCATCAGCGGTTGGCGAGGGCGCGATGGCGGTCCATCTCGTGCATCGATTCCTCGCCGAGACCACAGAGCGGCATAACGCAGCAGGAAACATAGGGATGGACCTCGGCCGTGCTGTGGTCGATTCGTTATGAGCTGAAAATCTCCGCATAGGGAGAGACGAGATGAATTTCGTACGTTTGGGATGGAGGCGTTCCTCGAACCCCGGGCCATACCCGAGTAAGCGCATTTCCTTAACCAATCAAACAAGGAAAGACTCATGAGCAAACACGTTACGATCTCCCCCGAAGAAGCCGCGGACCGCCTCGCCATCCGGGAACTGGTCGAGGCTTATGCACACTGCGCCGATCGGCGCGATGCGGAAGGTCAGATGTCGCTCTTCACCCCAGACACCCATTTCGTGGTGTACATGAACGCCAAAGATCCGACGCCCTCACAGGAACTACACTCGCGCGAGGCTCTCGCTCCAGTCTTCGCCGATCTAAACAAGTATGACGCCACCACGCACTTCATCGGCCAGAGCAGAATCTACACGCTTACAGGCAACCGCGCCATTGGGGAAACCTACTGCCTGGCGCATCACGTAACAGTCGACAATGGAAATCGACGTTTGATGGTCGCTTCGCTCCGCTACCACGACACGCTGGTGAAGATGGAGGGTACATGGCTGTTTGCTGAGCGTCTACTTTACGTCGATTGGCTGGACGAGCGCGCATTATCATAACAATGAGTAGCGGGGTGACTCGACGACCGACATTTGCCGAGTCAGGGAGGAGTCTTGGATGAATCTTCCAACGGTCGAGAAAAAACGGATTGTAATCGTGGGCGCGACAGGGATGGTCGGAGGATACGTCCTTCGCTATGCGCTCGATCACCCCGTCATCGCAAGTGTGACTGCTATCGTCCGCAGGAGTCTCGGCGTTTCGCACCCCAAATTGAAAGAGGTTTTTCATCGGGACTTTGCTGACTGCTCCGCACTCGCGGAGACTCTCTCGGGCCAGGACGCAGCGGTCTTTTGCCTCGGTGCGTATACCGGGGCGGTGTCAAACTCAGATCTCCATGCGATCACCGTGGACTACACGATCGAGTTCGCGCGAGTTCTCCGCGGCAGCAGCCCCAACGCGTCGTTCTCGTTCTTGAGCGGGAGTGGCGCGGACCCGACGGGGAAAAGCCGAATGGCCTTCGCTCGTTACAAGGGAGAGGCCGAGAAGGTGCTCCTCGTGTCGGGTTTCCCCCACGTTTACATCTTCCGGGCCGCCTACATCTACCCTGTGGAGCCGCGGAAGGAACCGAATTTCAGCTACCGCCTGTTACGTTGGACTTACCCCGTGTTTCGGAAGCTACTCCCGAACCAGGTGATTCGTGCAGACGACTTGGCGCGGGCAATGGTGGATGTCATCGTGCTCGGAACGGCGGAAGGTCCAATTTTCGAAAATCGCGACATCCGAACCATGGTCCAATCGCTTCATCCGCCCGGAGCCGAGCAAGCGAAAGGTCGAATGTAGCATGTTGAGCTCGTTAGTCGGCCTGCTCAGGAGCTGGTGCCGAGCCCTAAAGCAGCTTAGCGAACCTCTTCCCATCTTGGCAGCTCGGGGTACTGAGCATACAAGTGCACTTGAGAAGGCCGATGAACATTTGAAAACTGCTCAGGCAGAGCTGCAAAGGCGATGGCAATACCTGGCAGAAGCTCAGAGGCTAAGTCATTCGGGAACTTTTGCATGGAAGGTCAACAGTGGGGAGCTGGACTGGTCGGACGAGACTTACAGAATTCTGGGCTTCGCCCGAGAAACGAATCCCACGCTCGATCTCGTATTCGACAGAATTCACCCCGACGATCGAGAGCGCTTGCGACTTCTCAGGGATCTCGCCACCAAGGACGGGATGGATCTGGATGACGAGCATCGACTTCTAATGCCTGATGGTCTCATCAAGCACGTCCACGTGGTTGCACATGCCGGACGTAGTAGTTCCGGGAATCGCGAGTACATAGGCGTTGTTACCGATATCACCGAACGCAAACGCGCCGAGGAAGAGCGTCAGGCTCTGTCTCGCGACTTAGAAAAGAGCAAAGCCAGGCTCGAAGAAGCACAACGAGTCGCTCACATTGGCCACTTCCAATGGGACCTCATCGCGAATCGCATGATTTTCTCCGACGAACTGCATCGCATCTTTGGGTTGCACCCACGGGAAGGGCCCATTGACATCGAGTTGATTCGCGAAATGATCCATCCTGAGGATCGAGAGCGTGCTTTCCAAATAACTGAGGAGGCCATTCGTGGCGGAGTGCACGTTGACGTAGAACATCGTATTGTTCGTCCCAACGGCGACGTCCGGACACTCCATGGTTTGGGTACTGTCAAGAGAGACACGTCGGGGAGAGCGTACGAATATTTTGGTACGAGCCAGGACATCACCGAACGCAAGCTCGCCGAGCAAGAACGTCAGGCCCTATCAAGCAACTTACAGGAAAGCAAAGCGTGGCTCGAAGAAGCCCAACGCGTGGCCCATATTGGATACTGGGTATGGGACCTTGACACGAATCGCGTGATCTTCTCGGACGAAACCTACCGCATCTATGGGCTGACACCACAAAAAGGCCCTATCGACTTAGCGGCAGTGCGCGAAATGATCTTTCCTGAGGATCGAGAGCGTGTATTTCAGACGGCGGACGAGGCCATCAGTTCAGGAACGCGCGCTGAATGTGAACACCGGCTTCTTCGTCCCAGCGGGGAAATGCGCATCGTGCACAGCCTGGGCGATTTGAAGAAGGACGCATCGGGACGGCCTTACCTAATGTTCGGTACGACCCAGGACATCACTGAGCGCAAACGGGCGGAACAAGCCCTGCAACGAAGCCAACTCTATCTCAGCGAGGGGGAGCACCTCGCTCATATGGCGAGCTGGGCGTCCAGCGACTTGGGTATCTGTTGGTCTGAGGATCCTGGCATCTATTGGTCTGATGAGGTATACAAAATTTACGGCCTGGACCCGAAGAACGGGGCCCCGAACCTTCAGCAGTATCTGGCCGCCGTCCACCCACAAGACCGAGCCTTCATGGCTGAAACCATCCAAGCGATGCATGAGCAGCGCTGTGGCTGCGATGTAACAACGCGGATTGTTCGACCAGACGGGGAGGTGCGGTACGTTCGCTGCGTGGGTGTTCCGGTTGTTGAAGAAGGAGTTTTCAAAGGGTTTCACGGTACCACGATGGACGTCACCCAGCATGAGCTCTTGACACAGGAGCTGCGACGGGAGCAAGCGTATCTCGCGGAAGCGCAAAGGCTGACGCATACTGGCAGTTGGGCGAGTAATTTGGTTACGCGGCAGGTATTCCATTCATCCGAAGAAAACAATCGCCTCTACGGGTTCGACGTCAGCCAATACCCTAATCCCTTCGACCTCCATTACAGTTCAATTCTTGCTGAAGACGAACCGGATCTCAGGACAAAACTTGAGAATGCGATCCGCGCGGGAGCGGACTTCGACGTCGAGTACAGGATCCGTCGTACTGATGGCGCCATCAGATTTCTGCGTGGCATCGGACATCACGACCCCTCTCAGGAAATCGGTGAGTACGTGGGCATCACGATGGACATAACGGACCGAAGGCATGCGGAAAAAGAGCGCGAAAGGCTGCGCCAGTTAGAAGCTGATCTGGCACACATCAACCGCGTCAACATGATGGGAGAACTGGCCGCCGCGCTGGCCCACGAAATCAAGCAACCCATAGCCGCCTCGATCACTAGCGTAAACGCCCTTTTGCGATGGTTGGCACATGATCCACCCGACCTGGAAAGAGCGCGGGCAGCAGCGGTCAGGATTGAGCAAGACGGAAATCGTGCGGCCGACGTTATCAACAGTTTGCAGTCCTTCTACAGAACGGGAACACCTGCAGAACGCCACATCCTCGACGTGAAGGAGATAATTGGCGAGATGACTGTTCTGCTGAGAGTCGAAGCGGATCGGCACTCCATAACGATCCATTCCGAACTCGAGCCCGATACTCCTAAAGTCCTGGCAAACCGGGTGCAACTTCAACAGGTCTTCATGAACCTGATGCTGAACGCGATCGAGGCCATGAAAGAAACCGGAGGCGAATTGACAATCCGAGCGCGAGTGAATCCCGAAGGTTGTCTCCTTGTTTCCATCATCGATACCGGAGTAGGACTGCCGGCTGGCCGTTCCGAACAGATTTTTGATCCTTTTCATACGACGAAACCCCAGGGGACGGGTATGGGACTGACCATTACCCGCTCGATCGTGGAGTCATACGGAGGGCGGGTGTGGGCCACCGTCAATCAGGGCGCCGGCGCAGCCTTCCATTTCACACTTCCCGGCGAAACCGAGGCTCATGCATGAAACCCGCAGCCACTCCCACCGTGTTCATCATCGATGACGATCGTGGCATGCGACAGGCCATCCAGGATCTAGTGGAGTCAGTTGGTCTCCGCGCCGAGTCCTTTGCAACTGGTCAGGAGTTTCTGAGCAGGCAACCAACCTCTGACCCGAGTTGCCTGGTTCTCGATGTAAGACTTCCTCAGATGAGTGGACTCGATTTCCAGCGCCGGCTAACCGAGATCGGTATGCAAATACCCATTATCTTTATCACGGCGCACGGAGACGTTCCCATGTCCGTCAGGGCATTGAAATCGGGCGCCGTTGAATTTCTGACGAAGCCGTTTCGGGACCAGGATCTGCTGGACGCGATTCAGCAGGCTCTCCAACGCGACCGTGCGGCGCGAGAACAGCAAGCGGAGGCCCAGGGACTGCATGGGCGGTATCGGGCATTGACCGCGCGGGAGCGGGAGGTTATGGGATTCGTAGTCTCTGGAATGCTGAATAAGCAGATTGCGTCAGAAATCGGAGCCAGCGAAGCCACGGTAAAGATCCATCGAGGCAACGTAATGCAGAAAATGCAGGCAGGCTCGCTCATCGCATTGGTCCGTATGGCCGACAAGCTAAAACTTGTTCTTCCTAAATAGCGTGGAGTTATCTCGGGAGACAGGCTGTTACCCCGCTTCTCCTCCAGTTCTAGTCGACTACCACCTGAGTAGTAGTTTTTTCGCCTACGATCCGATTGCGCTGCCTTTGTGGAAAGCGTTACCTTTTTGTTAATGAAGATCGAGCGCACCCCAAACCTTCTGGCAATCCTCGATGACGACAAGTCGGTTCAAAGCGCACTGCAAGATCTGATCGAATCGCAGGGGATGTCCACGCTCTGCTTTGATTCCGCAGAGCAGTTCCTGGAGTCCGGAGCCAGGAACAAAGCCGCATGCCTGATTGCCGACATTCGCATGCCAGGCATGTCTGGTATCGAACTGCAAGCAAAGCTTAAGACCGAACGATGCCGAATACCGATCATCTTCCTCACCGGGCGCGGCGACATTCCATTGGCAGTAAGCGCGATGAAGGAAGGTGCAAGTGACTTTTTTACCAAACCGGTTGATGGAACTTCGCTGCTGAGTGCGGTGGAACGGGCGTTGCAGCAGAATCTCGTCCATCGCCGAGAGGCGCTCGAATATGCAAGGTTGGTCGCCAGATACGAGAGTCTGACGCCCAGGGAGCAAGAGTTGTTGCCACTGCTGGTGAGCGGTCTGTTAAACAAACAAGTAGCATTTGAGTTGGGGATCACCGAGTACACCGTGCAATTTCATCGCGGGCACATCATGCGAAAGCTGCAAGCCGACTCTTTTGCAGGCCTAGTCAGGATGGCAGACAAGCTCAGCCCTAAACAGCAACAGCACCTAGAGGGGCAATCCCTTCTTAGCGGCACATAGCTATCGATTGGACTGTACTTTGGCCTTCGTAGGCGATGCCGGGGGGCCGCCACTGGGATTGTTGTCAGGACATCCTTTCCGAGGCGAGCGAATCGTTGGACGTCGTGAGCTTCTCAGTTTGTTTGTCTCAGCGGTGGCTATAGCGGTTTCGCAATTGCCGCAGACCGAAGCCACGTCGCCTTTCGTGGTCCCGGCGCGGCGGGACCACTCCTCGCGATCTTTACCAGCCCACGATAATCACGAAACCGCTTTAAAGAAGCGTGATCTCGTCCATGTCGATGGCAACGAGCAAAGGCTCTTTCACAAGCTGGTAGTCACCTTCGTACGCGTACACTCGACGCTTGGTCGGCACAATGATCCCGCTTACGTCACGGAAGTCCGAGGCATAGTTCAGGCCGGTGGCGCCGCCGAGAATATCCACTGTGTAGTCGTGCCGGCGCAGTAGTCCATCGGGTCCGAAGCAGGAGATCTGTTCCTTTGAATGGCTCTTCACGTTATCGGGGAAGGTTACCTTTAGCCGTCGCCAGGTTTCGCTCCCGACCTGAATCGACGAAATCTCCTCAGTAGTGAAGCCGTCGTGGGTGTATAGAAACGGAGTGTTGAGGTATGTCCACAATGCCTCACCGGCGAAATATGCTACGTGGATATCGTCCCAGGGTGTTTCTCTCTGTTGCCCTGCAAACGACTTCTCTGGGTCATCGCGGGCCTCGATAAGAGTTCCGTCCAGCGTTTCGATCACAATGCGGCTCGGCTGAAAAACTGCTCGCTTGTTCTGGCCGGGGAAGTCCATCGTAACGTGCTCATTCCGCGTCTCTGCGGTCAAAACTACGTTCTTGAGAGCGTCTCCCTTACCCTTGACAAACCAGATCGCACCCGTAATCGATGCGGCAACCTTGATCGCCTTCACCTTGTTCCAACGCTCGAGACCACCGTGCGCTTTGACTGCCAAATCCAATAGTTCGCCGTTCGCTGCTCTTTTAGCCAGTGCGCTGTACTCAACCGGCTGGCCGTCTTTGGGATCCAAAGCGATCGTCGCTTCTTTCATAATGAATTTCCCTCTCAGAAATACTGTTCATATTCCACGGTCTTCATCCGCCGTATCTTTCGGCGACCTGCTCTGCTCGGGCGAATCCTTCCGTTTTTCTTACCTGTACCAAATGCAATGGCTGGGCCATTCGCAAGGCCGGCGTCGACGGCATTCGGTCAACTATGATTCGCGCTAACCAGTTCGTCGCGCGCGGGCAGCGAAGAACCGTCAGACACATCGCTCATGGACGCCCAGGCGGAGAGGATTCGTCTGCGGTCTGGATAGCCAAGCGCCCCAGTTGACGAAAGGTATCACACAACTCCATGGGACGGTACACCACGATGCGCCGTCCCATGCTGAGGAGCATGGCAGCGAACATTTCCAGCCGATCGCGCCCGCAGCGCAGACGCGTACCGCCTTCCTGCGGCTCAGTTGCCACTCTCCAAGGCGCAAAGGTATGTTCGGCCTCCTCGATTGGCATGTTGATCCAAACATCGATCTGATATTCCGACTGAATGAACGGCATGCGGCCCTGGAGATAGGAGCGCGGATCGAAATTGGCGGGACGGCGGAAGGTGGCAGCGCAAATCTCCAGGTCCGTCACGCGATCCAGGCGGAAGGTGCGCATTGCCCGTCGCGACAGGCAATGGCCGATCAGGTACCAGCGCCCGTCGGTGTGCATCACCGCATAGGGTTCGATCTGGCGGTGCGAGGCGCTACCGTCGTGGGAGCGATACGCAAAGCGGATCCGTTTGCCGGTACGGATTGCGGAGGCGGCGCGGATCAGGTGCTCCACCGAGGTCGAAACCACCCAAGGACCGGGCTCGATAGCCACTACATCTTCCACGGTCCGGATGCTCTCGCGCAAAGCTTCGGGTAGGACGCGTCCCAACTTGGCCAGCGCCCCCTCGGTGGCAGGTGCAAACGCCGATAGGCCGACCTGACGCAGCGCGCGCAGGCCTAGAGAAAGCGCGAACGCCTCTTCATTGGTCAACAGCAGCGGCGGCAGCCGAAAACCTGCGCGCAGACGATAAGCACCGCCAACGCCCCGTGAGGAGTCAATGGGAATGCTCAGATCCTTGAGGCGAACGATGTAGCGCTGCACGGTGCGCAGATCAACTTCCAGGCGCTCGGCCAATTCCGCTCCGGTCACGTGGTCACGTGCCTGGAGGATTTCGAGGACCATGAGCACGCGCATGATGGGGTCGTACATACAATTCGATCCTTTCTTTAATTTACGACAGGATCTGTCGGGAATCCTCCGTAGTCTCAAGAACGAGGCCCAAAAGGGCCACGGAGGATGGAAATGGCAACTGAGACGACACCAATGAACCTGCTGACAGCAGACGTTCTATTGAACAACTGGCAGGGACACAGACGGCTGACACGCAAGACTATCGAGGCTTTCCCGGAAGACAAGCTCTTTCAGTTTTCGGTGGGCGGCATGCGGCCTTTTGCCGAGATGGCTTGGGAGTTCATTCGCATGGCTGTCCCGATCGTGGAGGGTGTGTCGACCGGGAAGTGGAAGGAGTTCGAAGCGGAGAAGCCAAGCAGCAAAAACGAACTTCTCCGCCTGTGGGATAAGCAAACGACTGAGCTGAACGAGAAGTTCCCAAAGATTCCAACGCATCGGTTCAACGAAGTGGACAAGGCATTCGGCAAGTGGGAGGCCCCCGGGCTGGTGACGATTCAGTACGCAATCGATAATGAGATTCATCATCGCGGCCAGGGATACGTGTACCTCAGGGCGCTCGGCATCGAGCCACCGCCGTTCTGGGAGCGTGGCTGACGACCTTTTGGACAGTGGCTGCCGTATGCTGCGCATACGTTCGGGGTACGGTAGCCGCTCACACTCGAGCGGTTTCGCAATTATCGGGTCTGATCAGCCATCCCCATAGATGCCGACGTGCCATCCTCCCTTTTGTCATCCTGCGTACCCGCCGTGCAGTGGGGAAACCTTCGTTTGGTCGCGGCCAAGCCGGAAACGCTATGCGAGGATGGAATTAAGCTGTGAGGTAATACGTGCCCTCTGCTGCCTGTCCCGCTCGGTAGCGCAACGAAACCGGAACCAGAAGCTTGGAATTCACCATGGCAAAAACTGACTTCAAGTCCGTCGACGAGTACATGGCCTCGCAGCCTGAGGCGGCGCAGGCATTACTTCAGCTTGTGCGGAGCACCATCCGCAACGCCGTGCCCGGAGCCGAAGAAGTGATCTCTTACCAGATTCCCGGGTACAAAATGCATGGTGGTCCCGTGCTCTATTTCGCTGGGTGGAAGCAACACTACTCGCTCTATCCCGCCACTGATCGCCTCGTCGCGGCGTTTACGGACGACCTTGCACCGTATAAGGTCAACAAGGGTACGATCCGCTTCCCGCTCTCTAAACCTGTCCCCGTGAAGTTGATCGAACGCATCGCGAAGTTCCGCGCAAAGGAGGTCGCCGAGCGCGAGAAAACGAAGGCGGCCACGCGAACGGAGCAGGTTCGCGATAAGCATATCCGCTGAGAATGCTTCGCACGGGCCGTTCAACCAGTAAAGCCACACCCGCAAAGGCCAGATAGGCCACACTAGAGCATTTTCACTTCTACTCTGAACAGGACAGGGCGGTGAAGTGCGGCTTTTCTTGAGGAAAAGCAGCGTTGGGCGCGCTTGCTCTGTAAGCACCAGAAGTGAAAACGCTGTAATCGTGAAACCGTTCTAAACTCCTATTGCTCGTGAATCGTCCCATCGAAAGGCACGAAACGCCATGTCCGCATCGTACCTCTCCCGCACGCGTTTCCTTCGTCACTCACTGGCAGCCGCCCTGGATGTTATTTTGCTGACGCTCCCGGCCGTGCTCACCGCGCAATCCGTGCCCAAGGCGCTGGAGTCTCCTCCTGCGCAGGCGCCCCAGACCGGCCCACACGGGGAGAAGCTCTCTGGTATGCCGAAGTTTCACGACCCCGCGCCCTATGACATTGACGAGCACACCGGCTACAAACAGATCTTCGACGGCAAGACTTTCACCGGATGGGACGCCGACCCCAGCATCTGGCGCGTCGAGGACGGGTTAATGGTGGGCGAAACGCTGGCGGGCAAGCCAAAAGGCAATAACTACATCGTCTATCGCGGCGACAAAACGCGCGACTTCGACCTGAAGCTACAGATGAAAATCGAAAAAGGCGGCGGTGGAGGCATTCAGTACCGCAGCGCTACCGGCGTGCCGTGGGGTCGGCTGCAGCCCGCCGGTCAGCCGCCTTATGACCTCAAATTTATGTTGACCGGCCCGCAGGCAGACTTCTGGTTCCCGGTGAGTGCAGGGGCGGCGTCCTACACCGGCCAGTGGTACTCCGAAAACACCATGCAAGGCATCCTCGCCTATCGCGGCCAGGTAACGCAGGCGCTGCCCGGCCAGACCAATCGCCTGGTTGCCAACATCGGGGATATCCGGGCACTCGGAGGCTATGTGAACGTCAACGAATGGAATGACTACGAGGTTATCGCGCGCGGCGGTGTGATGATGCACATCATGAACGGCCAGCTGATGGCGGTCTTCATCGATGACAATAAAGATTCCGTCAATAACCAACCGGGACTTATCGGCTTCGAGATCGAAAGCCAGCCGTGCAAGATCTCTGTGCGCGACATTTGGCTTCGGACGTTCGACTAAAGATTTGTTCGGCCACTTCCGCCAAAGCCCGAGGGCCGCAATCGGACCGGCTACGAATACGCGAACAAATTAACGACTCACGTTCGGGAATGCGCCTGGCAGGGCTAGCGTCTTGTCGTTGCTCACTTGATGTAGTAGCCGCTAACCCGCCAATAGCCATTGGCGAAGGCAAGAGTTAGTGTCTCCACGGCCTCATCTGCCCGGTTGCCAAAGCTGGAGCGGTAGTTCAGGACCACGTACTGACCCGCAGGAGCCCCCGGCACCGTGGTGGCATAGCTGGCATCGATCAGGTCACGTGACTGCAGCGCGCCGGTGCCTACGCGTGTCTTTTCAATTTGCGTGGCAAAACCATCCCGGTCGAGTTGGGTGCGAATCAGCATGCCGGTGTAGGCATAGCTGTCTGCGAAGCGTCCGTGGTCAAGGTAGCCAAGGAATCCAAGGGCCTGGCGCTCAGCCGCCAACTCTTCAGCAGCATGCGGATCACCACCGGGCCCTGCTTGCTGCATCTCTCCTTGCGGAGGCGCCTGTTGAGCGAACCCCGTCGCCTGTGTCAAGCAGGCCGCAGCCACACCGACGGCGATCCAGCACGCGCGCAATCGCGGAAGCGACATATCTGCTCACCCTCTACCGCAAATACTTTACCGAGCACCCATAGGGCCGCGTTACCGGGGTTTGCACTGCCTGGCCTGCCATGGCTTCCGTCAGCGCCGCGGAAACGTAATTCTTAGACGACTGAATATCCGAGACTTCCGTGGTGGCATGGTCGTCGATGGCGCCGGCATAGATCAGTTTGCCGCCGGGATCGATAATGAACATATTGGGAGTTGTCTTGGCATCGTAAAGATGACCTATATCGCCCTTCGGGTCGAGGATGGCTGCGGTCGGTTTAGCATTCATCTTCTTCAAGTAGGCATTCTCCTGCGAACCGTCGACGTAACCCTGCGTTCCGGGAGCGGAAGAGATAACGGTGAACCAAACCACCCCTTTCGCGGTCCAGTCCTTCTGCAGGGACTGCATATTTCCGCTCTCGTAGTGCTTCATGGTGTAGGGGCAGTCGTGGTTATGCCACTCCAGCACCACAAACTTGCCGCGATACTGATCCAGACTCTGCATCTTGCCGTTGGAGTCGGTCCCATGAAAATCCGGCGCGGAGCTGCCGATCTGGGCGGCGCGAGCCGAAAGTGTGGCCACGAAGAGAATAGACAGGGCGGCGGCCACAAGTCCGTTAGCGTTGGTGGTTGAAAAAACGCGTTTGCGGGTCATCGACGTATCCTCTCAATCGTCAAGATTTAGATGCTTTAAGAATCTAGGGTTGTTGTTCCAGCACGGCCTTAACAGCGACCTGCTTCTCTTTGGCGTGATTCCGCAGCTGATCGAGCGGCGCCAAAACGATGCCCGGTGTGAGCACCTCGGGCAGCACCAGCGCCGGCTGTCCAGGAAGGTAAAAAACATACGCAGGAACCCCGCTGCGGCCGAGTTCCTGGAGCGCCAAGGCGATGGTCTCATCGTGCCGGGTCCAATCGGCGCGGACGAGCACCACGCCGGAGTCGCGCAGCCGACGGCGCACATCGTCGCGATTGAGGACAACACGCTCATTGACCTGGCAGCTCAGGCACCAGCGGGCGGTGAAATCCACGAACACGGGACGGCCCTGGGCACGGTATTGCTCAATGGCCGCACGGCTATAAGGCTCCCATCCGGCGTGACCGTTGCCGGCGCGAGTGGTACCCGTGTCGACCGCGGGAAACTTCCACAATGCATACAGCGGCGTAGCCACTGCCAGGACAATCACGGAGATGGCAAAGACCGAGGCCACCCGTCGTGCCGGCCAGCGGCCGAGGATCCAGCCGGCGATCGCCAGCAGCAGAAAAGCCACCAGCAAAGCAGTGAGAGCGTCGACGCCGGCCGCAGAAGCAAAGAGCCACACCAGCCAGATGACGGTGCCGAAGATAGGCGCCGCCGTGGCCTGCTTCAGCACTTCCATCCAGGCGCCGGGGCGCGGTAAATGGCGCATCCAGACGGGATGAAACGTAAGCAGCAGATAGGGCGCGGCCAAGCCAAGCGCCAGCGCGGTAAAGACGGCAAAGGCAACGGCGGCGCTTTGCACCAGGGCGAAACCGATGGCTGCTCCCATGAACGGAGCGGTGCATGGGGTGGCCACGACTACGGCCAGCACTCCCGTAAAGAAGCTGCCGGCATAGCCATGGCGCGCGGCCAGACTCGAACCGGCATTGGTCACGGTAAGCCCGATCTCAAACATACCGGCCAGCGACAGGCCTAGAAAAAAGAGCAGCAGCGCGATGACAGCAACAAAACCGGGAGACTGAAACTGGAAGCCCCAGCCCAGTTGTCGGCCTCCAGCCCTGACCCCCAACAACAGAGCGACCACTGCCCAAAATGAAACCAGAATCCCCAGGGCATACACCAAACCGTGGGTGCGTACGCGAGTGGAGTGGTCCTGGGACGCCTCCACCAGGGCGAGGCTCTTGATGAACAGGACGGGAAAGACACAGGGCATGAGGTTCAGGATCACGCCGCCAAGAAAAGCCAGAGCGGTAAAGCGCAAAAGTTTGATTATGCCGCCCGGGGCTCCGCCGCTCGCAGCGGGTAAGGAGCCGGGGGAAGCGTGAATCTCATACGCTGTTCCATCGCCCAGCAACAAGACCCCGTTCAATTGCGAGAGCTGCGCACGGAAGTTCTCATCCTTCTTGAGCAAGATCTCCAGGCCCCCGTCCACGGCGCGGACGGGTTGCGGTGCGGCATTCTCGATCTGGGTTTGCTCGAGGGGAAAAAACTCTGCGGTTGTGCTTGGGTGACCCGTGACGGCCAGAGCGAAGCCAGTGGGAGTCGCACCGAAAACAGCATGCACCGCGGATGGAAGCGGTTGTGGCAAGCGGCCCCGAAAACGGTCGAAGAGCGCCTGGCGGCTCGGATCGGCCGGGCCCTGGGCACTCACAACCTGCAGCGGAACCGCCAGGTCGGCCTTGCCGGGAATGCAAACCTCGCGGCACACCAGCCACCTGACATGGGCACTGAGCTGGGCGGTGGAAGGTGCTTTGACTGTGGAGCCGGCGCTCAGGGTTATGGGGAAGAGCACTTCATCCTCGTAACCAAAATCCATCAGCGGGCCGAGCGGCAAGCGGCGGGGTGCGGGAAACTGCATGGGGGCGGCAGTGATGCCGTCCGGCAGCGTCCACTTGATGCTTGGCGGCTCGCCCGAGTCGCCTGCATTGACCCAATAGACGTGCCAGCCCTTCTCTAAGGTGAAGTGCAAGCCGATCTGTGCCTGGCCACCGGGCTGGATCGAACCCTCGAGGGGGAGCAACTCAACCGTAAGGTGCTGCGCCCGCACTGGTCCTTCGACTGGAACAGGAGTCCCCGAAGCCGCGGCTGCAGCAATGGTCAAACCCGCGCACAGGATCAGCAGCACGGAGTTCCTGAACACAGCGTGTTGGCGAAGGCAAGGCATACCAGCGAGCTAGGTCGTTCCCCACCTATCATTGTAGTCGCTCGGCGGCGTAATGACGGGTGCCCTCGTTCGCCTCACGGCCCCGAATTCCCTGCTACGCGTGAACGAGACGCGCGTGTTCTTTATAAATACAGCGATCCATCACCACCAGGATGCCAACGTTTTCCGCCCACCGCACCGCCTCCTCATGGCAAACGCCTTCCTGCAACCACAGATACGGGATCTCAAGGCGCATCACATCTTTGACGATCTCGGGGACATACTCGGAGGCGCGAAATACATTCACCAGGTCAATCTTTCCCTCCGCCGCACAAGCAGCTTCCAGCGTCGGATATGCTTTTTCCCCCAGGACCTTGGTGACCGTGGGATTGATCGGTATGATGCGGTACCCTTCCTGCTGCATGTACCTGGAGACGTGAAGGGCGGGGCGATTGGGTCTATCGGTAAGTCCCACCACGGCAATCGTCTTGGTCTTCTCCAGAATGGTGCGGATGGTTTCAGGCTCGTTCAATGCATTCCCCCGACTTCAATAGTTGGATGCAGGTTAGTCCACCGTCTCCTCGATCGGAGCGGGAACGTCGCCCTGCCGGCGCATGATGAGATATCCGCGGATAAACGGGTCCAGGTTGCCATCCAGCACGCTGTCTACGTCGCCAACTTCGACCCGTGTGCGCAGGTCCTTGGCGATACGGTAGGGCTGCAGCACATAGGAGCGGATCTGGGAGCCGAAGTTGATATCCAGCTTGGAGTCTTCCAGCTTCTTCGAAATCTGCTTTTTCTTCTCCAGCTCGTATTCGTAAAGCTTGGAGCGCAACATCTTCATCGCCTTCTCTTTATTCTTATGCTGGGAGCGCTCATTCTGGCATTGCACCACGATGTTGGTTGGCAGATGAGTGATGCGCACCGCGGAGTCGGTGGTATTCACGTGTTGGCCGCCCTTGCCGCCGGAGCGATAGGTGTCGATGCGCAGCTCGTCGGGCTTGATATCGATGTGGATGGAATCGTCAATTTCCGGGGAGACAAAGACGCTGGCAAACGAGGTGTGGCGGCGTTTGGCCTGGTCGAACGGCGAAATGCGCACCAGCCGATGTACTCCCGTTTCTCCCGCAAGCTGCCCGAAGGCGTATTCGCCGGTCACGGTAAAGGTAGCGGACTTGATGCCCGCCTCTTCGCCATCCTGATAGTCATTGATCTCGGTCTTGAAGCCGTGGCGCTCCGCCCAACGGAGGTACATGCGCATCAGCATCTCGGCCCAATCCTGAGATTCAGTCCCCCCCGCGCCGGGGTGGACAGTCACGATTGCATTCAGCGGATCGGTCTCCGCCGAGAGCATGGTGCGAGTCTCGAGTTGCTCCACGAATTCGCTTAAGGAGTTGATCTCGCGTTCCAGCTCGGGCTCGATCGACTCGCCTTCGCGGGCCAGCTCAAAGTAGGCATCGATATCCCCGGTGCGGCGCACCAGCTCGTTTTCCATCGCGAGTTGGCCCTCCAGGCGCTTGCGCTCGCGCATGAGCACTTGCGACTCGGCAGGGTTGGACCAGATGGCGGGATCGGAAAGCTTGGATTCGAGGGAGGCTAGTTCCCTATCGATTCGGGCGTGGTCAAAGATACTCCCGAAGATCGCGAACCTTTTCGCGAACCGGAGTGTATGCGAATTCGAGTTCATTCCACATGGGGCGGTTTACCGGGATAGAGGATTTCGCCGCCGCGGGACACGGGAGCCGGCCGCGACGGCGATGATGCCAATGCTGATTATCCCACACAGGGTGGCGAAGACATCGCCGTGCAAAGTATAGAAGGTCAGGTCGCTGCGATAACCGTATTTCGCGGCCAGCGCGGTCAGCGCGTGGCGTGGAATGCTGGCCGTAAGCCGTCCGTAGGGATCAATAATCGTAGTCACGCCGGTATTGGTATCGCGCAGCAACCAGCGTCGATTTTCGACCGCACGCATGCGCGACATGTTGAGCGTTTGCCAGGGCGCACAGGTGTCGCCGTACCAGCCGTCATTGGAGATGTTCACCAGCACCTGTGCCCCCTGTTTCACAAACAGCCTTATCTCATCGCCAAAGATCTCCTCGTAGCAGATGAAGACACCGAAGGTATGGCCATCACTCGAAAAGACGATGCGGCGCCATCCATGGGTCATATCGCCGGCCGCCTGGGTGAGGTTCTTGGCAAACGAAAAGAAGCGCTTGTATGGGATGTACTCTCCCCAGGGAACCAAATGGATCTTGTCGTAACGGGCCTCGACTGTGCCATCCAGGCCCACGAAGAGCGCGGAGTTGTACATATCGGCGTGAAGGCCATTCTGATCTAAAGACGTGGTACCGGCGATTACCGGGGCATGCATGGAAAGCGCCATCGAACCCAAAGCAGCCCGTAGACGCGGATCTTTGTCGTAAAAGGGCGCGGGCGATTCCGGCCATATGATGACGCCGGGAGCGACCGGCACCACAGGGCAATTGGGCGTAACAGGATAGTCGTTGAGTTCGGGCATGCCGGCGAGGTAAGGCCCGCAGGTACGGGTACTGGGTTTGACGAACTGGGCCAGATGCTCTTGGTACTCAGCGCCGTGCCAGCTATTGTCCTGGTTAACGTTCAGATTTTGCTGCAACAATACCGCGGTGGCCTGAACCGGCGCCGCGGGAGGCGCGAAGTGATCGCCGTTCTGCAGCACCAGGGCCGCCATCAGGCCGCTGATCAGGATCGCTATACGACGTTTGAGAGAGGAGGCTAGCAAACCCCAGGCGATGAGGGCGTTGCCTGCCATCAACACGAAGGTTAGCCCGTAAACTCCTGTGAAAGGCGCCAACCTTGTGAGTAGAAAATTGTCGATCTGCGAATATCCCAGCAAATCCCATGGAACCTTGGTCAAGCGGGCCGAGAGCAGCTCCAGTGCGACCCAGAAAAAGGGCGCGGCCATGAGTGCGTAATGGGGACTGCGAAATGCCCTTGCGGTCGCGGTGAGCAATAGACCGAAGGCGGCGAAGTATAGCCCCAGCACCAGGCTATAGGCGACCAGAATGCCTGCCGAAATGTACGGGGGCAAGCCGCCAAAGTAGAGCATGGTCTGGTAAATCCAGTAGCAATTGCCGGCAAACCAAAGGAAACCCATAAGATACGCGGCAAAAGCGCCGCGCAGCAACGACCTCGGACGGCTCAGGTTTTCTCTTGATAGCAGCCCGTAGAAGAGGGGCACAAAGGCCAGCCAGGCAAAGAACGTACGCCAGAAAGGCACCGGACCGATGATCGAAAACGGCAAAAGAAGCAAAGCGGCGGAAACGATACCGAGCAGCCACGGTCGCTGGAGCAGCTTTGCCATGGCGGTGAGTCTACCATCCCGTGTGGGATGAGCCTCTTGCATACTGCAAGATGAGGAAAAGGGTACAATTAATTTCTATGCTGGTAGCGATCTTTTTCATGCGCCTCTTCGAGCTGATGTTCTTCGCCGGCATCGCCGGCTCGGCGGTGGTGGTCGTGATCAGTTTTATCGAAGATATTCAGTTGCTCGTAGGCGACTAAGCAGTGGCTGCGGCCCGCGGCGTATGAGCAACGACCGCAAATTGCGTTGCGATATTGCGCAGGTTGCCGCTGGTTTCCGCCCCGTCAAACTCCCGCTTCCGTCGTTGACGCTAAGCGGCATCCAACATAGACTCAGGTCTGGCTTCGATCCAGACCGCGACGCTCCCGGTCGCGGGGCTGACACCGTAGCCTATATCGAATGGCTTCCGAGCGAACAACGAAAGCACCATCCATTCCCTCCAACCGGGTAAAACTGGTCGTCGCCTCCTCGGTGATGCTCACCTTTATATCGTTCTGGCGCGCTGCGGCAGTGGTGCTGAACGATCTCGGCTCCTCCGCCTTCTACGCCGGCGGCATAGCGGAAGAAGCAGTAGGCAAATCAGCCCCTTGGTTCATCCTGGGCGTCATGCTCTTCTCCTTTGCGGTGCGCGCCGTTTATGTGGAGAGCTGCTCGATGTTCACCCGTGGGGGTGTGTATCGCGTGGTGAAGGAGGCTCTGGGCGGCACCTTCGCCAAGCTGAGCGTTTCCGCGCTCATGTTCGACTACATTTTGACCGGGCCTATCTCCGGCGTCTCTGCCGGGCAATACATTACCAGCCTGCTGAACGAGTTGATGAACGTGGCCGCCGCACACGGCTGGATGCCCGCCGCCATGCTCTCCCATCATGCTGCGCCCCAACTCCCGCTGGGCTTGTCCGCTGCAGCCTTTGCCGCCCTGGTCACCGTTTACTACTGGTGGCAAAATCTGAAAGGCATCGAGGAGTCGAGCGACAAAGCTCTGGAAGTCATGAAGATCACCACCGTTATGGTGGTGATTCTGCTTACCTGGGGAATTTATTCGGCCTTCCACGTGGGGGCCAAGCTGCCACCTTGGCCTACGCCCTCTACCCTGCACTTCAGCAAAGATGCTCTCGGCTTTCTGGGCTACACCCGGTTGCCCGCCATGCTGGGCTTATTCGGCATCATCATGGCCTTCGGCCATTCCGTGCTGGCCATGAGCGGCGAAGAGACACTGGCGCAAGTCAATCGCGAGATCGAGCACCCCAAACTCAAGAACCTGAAGCGCGCCGCCATCGTGATCGCGATTTACAGCTTTCTGTTCACCGGCCTGGGCTCGCTGCTTGCGGTGATGTTGATCCCGGACTCGGTGCGGGTGCCGATCTATCGCGACAATCTGATCGCCGGGATGGCGATGTACATGGTGGGGCCACAGGTGCTGCGGATTGTTTTCCGAGTCTTCGTGGTCCTGGTCGGCTTCCTGATTCTTTCCGGCGCCATCAATACCTCGATCATCGGTTCCACCGGCGTCCTCATGCGCATAGCCGAAGACGGCGTGCTCACGGATTGGTTCCGCCGGCCCCATCATAAATTTGGCACCAGCTACCGCATCGTGAACCTGGTAGCCGGCATGCAACTGTTCACCATCGTCGCCAGCCGCGGTAACGTGATCGCACTCGGCGAAGCGTACGCCTTTGGCGTGATCTGGAGTTTTACTTTCAATAGCTTGGCCATGCTGGTGTTGCGCTGGAAGTACAAGGGCGAGCGCGGCTGGAAGGTCCCGCCCAATCTGCGCATTGGCAACCGGGAGGTCCCGATCGGCCTGATCTCAGTCTTCATGGTGCTGCTGACCACGGCGATCGTGAACCTGTTCACCAAATCGGTGGCCACGGTGAGCGGCCTGTTGTTCGCGACCACCTTCTTTATCATTTTCACCGTCTCGGAGCGGGACAACAGGCGGCGCAGAACCACCACCGAGATCCAAATGAAAGAGCACTTCCAGCTGGAGCACGAGGACACGGTGGGGCGCGACGTGCTCCAGATTAATCCGGGCTGCGTGGTGGTCACGATGCGCGACGCCAACAACCCCTTCGCGCTCAAATGGACCCTTTCCCGCACCAATACCGGGGATCAGGACGTAGTTGTGCTGACGGCGCGCATGGTAGGTGCGGGCGGCCCGGAGTTGCTTGCCGCCTCCGATCAGCTCTTCAGCGAATACGAGCAGATGCTGTTTACCAAGGCGGTTTCCGTTGCGGAGAGCTTTGGCAAGCACATCTCACTTCTGGTGGTGCCGGCCGGGGACATCTTCGCTGCCCTGGTGCAGACCGCCAATTCGCTCGAAGCGGCCGCTGTGGTCTCCGGAATTTCCAGCAAGATGACCGCGCACGAGCAGGCCTACCGCGTAGGCCAGGCGTGGGAAGCGCTGCCGGAGCCCAAGCGGCAGATCACCTTCTACGTCGTCTCCCCCAATGGCGAGGCGCAGTCGTTCCACATTGGCCCTCATGCGCCCTCGCTGCAGGCAGATGACGTCGAGTTGGTGCACCGCCTTTGGCTGAACTTCCGCCGTGATCCGGAGATGCAGAATCTGCACCATAGCGATATCGTGACCCACGCGCTGACCCGGCTGGCCGCCGAATACGCCCGCGACAAGCAGGAAACTCTGCTTGGGCTTCGCCGCCGAGTGCAGGACGGTACCCAAGCGGTACGGCTCGGGGAGGTACGCAATCCGGTCACTACAGCGGGAGGGGACTACGCTGTGCGCGCGCCTCGGCCCGACGACCAGGAATCCTAGCTTCAGGTCACCCCTTCCCGGGACTTTCGGATAGGAACCGCAGTGCTGCGTATTCGCGACTCGTGCTTCCGCGCGCGGGGAAATGTGACCGTTAAGCGCCATATGCTCCATAAGCCCCCCCACTGGGGTGTCCTCCTCAACTGTCTCGCTCAAGGGGTTCACGCCCAAAAACCCCCAGCTCTCAAAAACGAGCCTTGGGCCGCCCCCCACATCTCGCGCCATTGACCCGTCCTTACGACCAGAGTAGGCTGGTGTCATGAGGCGAACAAATGGCGAACATACATCAGGCAAATCTTGAACTTTTTCCTATCCTTTCTCGCTTCCCTCCCATGCCAAGTGGCGCCCCTCTGACCGGCATTGCCCGTTTGGCGGCTGCTTCTTCCCCGGCCGGTGAGGGACATCGGATGGAGTTGCGCTCGCTCGAGGTTCGATCGATCCTTAATCGGACCGTTTCCCGGCGGGGGCTCGGCTTTGCCTGGAGCATCAATCCTTACCGCGGATGTGAGTTCGCCTGCCGCTACTGCTATGCCCGCTACACCCACGAATTCATGCAGCTGGAGCCGGAAGACTTCGAGCGAAAGATCTTTATCAAGCAGAACTCGGCCTGGCTGCTGGAGCAGGAATTGAAGCAAGTCCGCCCGGGAGAGGAGATCGCCCTGGGGACGGCCACGGACCCCTATCAGCCCACGGAACGCCGGGCGAAGGTAACGGAGGCTTTGCTCGAAGTGCTGGCCCGGCAGCGCGGCCTGCGCATCGGCCTGGTCACGAAATCCACCTTGATCGAACGGGACATTGCGTTGCTGCAAAGAGTCGCGGAGAACAACACCCTGGTGCTGCATCTGACGATTACCACCCCGAATGCCGCCTTGGCTCGTCTGCTGGAACCGCGGGCGCCCCGGCCGGACCTGCGGCTGCGCACCGTCGCCAGGCTTCGCCAAGCCGGCCTGAGGACCGGCATATTGTGTTCGCCGTTGTTGCCGGGCATCACCGATACGGGCAAGGCGCTGGACGGGATGGCGCGAAGGGCAAAGGCCGCCGGCGCCAGCTTTCTCAGTGCCCAGCCGCTGTTCCTCAAGCCCTGCTCCAAGGAGATTTACCTCGCATTTGTTCGTGAGCATTTTCCGGCGCTCGAGCCCATGTACCGGCAGCGTTTCGACGGCGAGGCGTTTGTCTCCAGGGCGTATCGGAAACGCATTGAGGCCCTGGTCAAGGCAGTTTGCGCCAAGCATGGGCTAGGACGGCGCAGCGGAGACGCTCTGTTGACGCGGGAGACGGAGGACCCAAAGAAACCCTTGGATTGGCCGGGCTCGGGCAGCGGACTATTATCGTTTCCCGGCGGGGAACCTTTGCCCGGCTAGAGCGGTTTCGCAATTACTCCGGCTGCTAAAAGTTCGCGAGGAGTGGTTTTCCTGGAGAGAAAACCACGAAAGGCTTTTTCGCTTCGGTCTACCCCAATTGCGAGACCACTATAGCTGCGTTTCGAGGCGGGTCGCTGTATAGTACGGAGATTGCCACAGTCATTGCGAAACCGCTCCAAAGAGAACATGCATGCGCAGTGGTAACCAGACTCCAGGGCCCGCGGCCGGCCAACTCCTCTCGCTACGCTGGCCGACCCGCTTGCTGGGCCCGCCTCCAGGTCTGAAGGAAATCAACTTAATCTGCTGGGGCAGCTTTGTTGTTTTTCTTGTCATCCCGGTCGCCGTGATTCTCTGCATACAAGCCAGAATGGGATCAGACCTGATACGGGGGCTGCACTCCGACTTTACCTACTTCTACGGCATAGGCCGGATCGTCAACGAATACTCCGCGGCGCGGGTCTACGACTACCATCTGCAGCAGAGAATATTCAACGAGATTTATCCTCTGCAAAAGGGCGCTTACGGGCCAAGCCCGTATCCGCCTTTTGTAGCCCTGGTATTCAGTTGTTTCGCACGGCTTCCTTTCGACCTTGCTTACCTCTTGTGGGACGCGATTTCGCTGCTTCTCTATTTTTTCGGGCTGAGAATCCTGGCCCGGCAATTTGCGCTTCAGGATGGTTACGTTTTCTCCATCGTGCTTTGCCTGGCACTGGCTTTCTTTCCATTCTTCTTCGAAACTTTGGTCAACGCGCAACTCGCGGCGGTCGCCTTCTTTGCGATCAGTGTGGCAATTTCGCAGGATAGAGCGGCAAAGTACATGCAGAGCGGCCTCGCATTATCATTTTTGACTTACAAGCCGACGCTTCTTTTACTTCTCCTTCCTATGTTGCTACTGACCAGGCGATTCAGAACCATGATCGGCTTCCTGAGCGGTGTCGCGCTTATTGCATTTCTGACTACTGTCATCGCAGGGATAGGCATTTGGCCCGTCTATGGACACTTTCTTGCCGAATTTAGTCGCGTGGCCGGAATCAGTGGCCACTCGACGCTCCAACTGTGGCAATTTGTCGACCTGAATTCGTTCTCGTCCGCGGCCGCTGGTGGGCGCACACGGATTGGATCAGCGATCCTGATAGGCGCCGCGGGAACAATCGCCGCCTGGCTTGCCTACTTGTTGTGGAAGTCGAAAGGACTCGGGATTGCTCAAGAACAGCTAGCCTGGGCTGCAACTCTAACCTGGACCCTGCTTATCAATGTCTATGTGCCGATGTATGACTGTCTGCTGGTTGTGATCGCCCTGATCCTGACTTTGTCAGCTCTGGAAAAACTGGGGTGGAATAGGAATTGGATGGTCCTGCTATCGGTTGTGATCTTCGCATGCTCCTGGATAACCGAAGCTTTCGCCCGGCACCACGGTATTCAAGTCATGAGTCTTCTGCTTCTCATCCTGGGATTGGCGCAGCTCTTCTGCCTGCAATCGCTCACCCGGCAATGACATCTGGTAAGCGTCGATGTGGAAGCGTTTTCGTGATCCCTGCACTAGTTCAAGCAGCCGAAGCGGGATCGAGAACTCGACGACAATAGAAGGCAAGCGCATGGAGTAACACTGTTTCGCAGTTCCTTGCGAGGTCCTTTCGATCTATCCCAGATGGAAATTCCTCTCCATTCCAGTAGCAAGCGATGCTAACCTGCACTCAATGCATCTTCTCAAAGGACCAGATTAATTGACGTTTGGGCTCCGAGGTTTGTCCCACGGTATCTACAGATTCAGTTGCGCAGAGGTTCAAGGCTCGATCGCGATCGGACCTGAGATATGAACTTTGGACTGTCCTCGCGCTGTTGACTGTTGTGTACGCTTTGGGAATTGTGGCAGCCAACCGGCGGTTTGTCTGGTTCGATGAGCTGTTTACCTTTGATACCGCCAGGGCAAGATCGCTACCGCAGATGTGGATGCTCATCCGCAGGTTTGATTTCCAACTTCCCACAGGGTCCCTGCTCAGCCGCTTTTCGATGCAGCTTTTTGGCGAAAGCAAATTCGGATTGCGCTTTCCCTCGATGCTGGAGTTCTACGTCGCCAGTATGGCGCTCTTCCTTTATGTGCGGCGCAAAGTTGGTATCAGCTATGCCGCCGTCGCCGTGCTCGTCCTTTGGATGGGCGAAGCGTTTCGTTATGCCACTGAGGCACGACCCTATGCCCTCTTATTAATGTCCTTTTCTATATTGCTGCTCTCCTGGGATGTCGCGACTACCTCAGAGAGGCGTAGTGTCGCGTTATGGGGCGTCGCCATCGCGAATCTAGGAATGTTTAGCGCGCACGTCTTCGCCCCACTCTCGCTACTTCCGTTTCTCGCCGCGGAGCTGGTGCGATTTCGCCGCACGCACAAATTGGACTTTGTCCTCTGGGCCGCGCTCTTGCTTCCCGCCGTCCTCATTGCCTTCTATATTCCGCTCCTTCACGGCTATGCGACCATTTTTTTTCCACCCGTGATCGAGGCTTCCCTCGCCAGCGTCCCTATTTTCTTCTACAAGGCTATCGATGTGGTGAGCCTGGCCGCTCTGCTGGCGATCTCTGCAGCCTTATTGGCGCCCCGCGAGGAGCCACCCTTGACGTCAGCATACAAGTGGCGCCGTGAGGAGCCGTTTCTCTTTGGCTGCTTGTTGTTGAACCCGCTGCTGTTGAACATTTTGCTGATGCGGAGACATGGCGCATTGTGGGATCGCTACGCAATCACTACCTGGGCCGCCATCTATATCGGCATGGCTATCCTTCTGGGTATTCGCCTAAGGAGCAATCGATCCGCCGGCTATGCCGCGGCCGCCACTCTGCTGATTGTCTTCTGTTTCCAGGGAGTGCTGTGGCCAATCGCTTCTCAACCGCCGCTCGAAAATGCGTCCGTCCTGGCTTCGGTCCGGCCTGACCTCCCGCTGGTGGATGCCGGCGGCGTTACCTTCTTTGAGATGAACCATCACGAAGATCCGGAAATGCTGTCGCGCCTCTTTTTTCTCAAGGACCGTTCTTTGGCCATGAAGTATACCCACACAAACCTTTTTGAGGATCGTGGGTTCCCCGATGGGATGAAGGGCTACTTCCCAATCTCCGCCAACGTTGCTCCCTACACCGACTTTATCCATCAACACCGGGAGTTTTTGGTTCTGGGTACCTATGAAGCTCCCGAGGAGTGGCTGCTCCACAAGCTGAAAGACGACGGCGCTCAGCTTACATGGCTGGGTACCTACCGGATGCCTTACGTGGACTCTAACTTGTACGTAGTCAAGGTGCCTGCTAGCAAATAAAAGCAACAGGCGGCAGAACAGAGGCCGCGAACAAAAGATTGCGGTTAGCTCAGCCGAGACTGGCCTGAACCGACATCGAGTGCGGTTCCGGATTCTCGGACAGGAGCCTCTCGCAAGGGACATCCGCGAGAAACGCCGGCTTTGCCAATCCCCATCGCTTCAATCGCAGGTCGAGAGCCGTGCGAAGGACTCCAAAGCCGTAGGTCACGCTTCGCTGGAAGTTGATAGAGGAAGCTTCTTCGAAATACTTGGTCGGACAGGAGATCTCGCCGACGCGAAAACCGAAGTAAGCAGCCTGCACAATCATTTGATTGTCGAAGACGAAATCGTCGGAGCAGCTCCGCAGTGGCAGGCGCTGAAGCAACTCCCGGCTCCATGCGCGATAGCCGCTGTGGTACTCGGACATCTTCTCGCGAATCAGGATGTTTTGCGCGAAGGTGAGCCCGCGGTTCGCAATATATTTGTACGGGGGCATGCCCCCCTTGAGCGCACCTCGCCCAAGAATGCGCGAGGCAAGCACGCCATCGTAAGCATCGTAAGCGATCATCGAAGCCATGGCGGAGACCAGCTTTGGGGTGTACTGGTAGTCGGGGTGCAGCATGACCACAATGTCCGCGCCCCGCGCTAACGCCGCCGTGTAGCAAGTCTTCTGATTACCGCCGTAACCACGGTTATGATCGTGGCGGATGGTGACGAGGCCCATCTCTCGCGCAAGATCGGCGGTGTTGTCGCGGCTCGCGTCATCGGTCAAAATCACTTCGTCAACGATCTCTCTGGGAATCTCGTCGACGGTACGGCGCAAAGTCCTGGCCGCGTTGTAGGCCGGCAGGACGACCACTATTTTCTTATTATTCAGCATCTCTTATCTCCCGGGCAGAGCCTATTGTCTCGGTCGTCAATGCGGGAAGCCGGTAAAGCCCACTCTCTGACCTCAGGGAGTCAGCATGTGACCGACAAGCCAGAGCACCAGGGCTAAAGCGGTTTCGCAAGTGGTACAGACCTGGGCCAAGGACCTTTTCGTGGTTTTCTCCCAAGGAAACACCACCTCTCGCGATCTTTATCAGGCCCCAGTAATTGCGAACCACTTTAAGCCGGGTGCGAGGGGGAAGCACGGAACGGCGAACAATCCGCCCATCTTGTCCATTGCTGTTGACACTGCGCGCTCATTTGGACACACTTCCAGCGCGTTTGCATATGGAACGGGCCACGTAGCCAATAGCTAGCAATCCCCGTACCAACAGCGAACTGCAGGCGGAGGAATACAGGAGCATCGGGGGGACTTCAATAACGCCTCAACGACGCCCGTCAGCGGGAAGGATTGGCTTCTGCGGCGGGAGTAACCCGCGGAGGTAACTTACCGTTCAGAGCTGTCTCGCTAGCCAACTTCAATCCGGCTGCTGACGCTGCATGTAGCTGAGACTTTTCATCAAGTCTGAGTTAGGCAAAGGCAAGAGGTTTAGCAATCCCAACACCAGGGCAATCCATGGATGGGGCAGACCGAAAAGCAGGAACACAGCCCAGCTGAGTACGTTGATGCCGGGGCCGGCCAGAGCAACGATCGCGTTGCGCAGAGGCGTCCGGGCAGACTCTCGTCGAACGAAGGGGCCAATCTTGCTTATCCCCACTTGCTTAATCCGGGAACCTACCATCAAGGCCGCCAACATATGACCGCTTTCATGGATAAGCATGTGCAGCGAGCCCCACAGGAAGTCTGTGGCGAAGGCAGCCAACGTTTGTATCGCTCCATGGGAGACGACGCTCAGAAGCGAACTCATCTTTCTCCTTCTCAGCAAATTGTATTCGATGTGGAAGCGGTCCATGGCTCATCCGCGCCATGCCAGGTATCAGCCGTATAGGGCACCAGGATGGTTGCCGCGCTGTCAGTCTGTAGAGGCGAGATATTGCGATCGTTCTAGTAGCTCAGAACCCGCTGCATATCAGAGCCACCCGTCGCGGCGGCGTGAGCCGGGCACTGATGTTGCACATAAGCGAAACCATGACCTAGTCCGACGATTGAGCGAGTAACGCGTACTGGCCCCCAAACGGAAATCTGCAAAGCATCCTCTCGAGAAAACCAAGCTTGTGAAACACCTTCTCCGGCAGATAGAGGAAGTAGTCTGTGCTCAGAGCCCGAAAGCCTGCTACCCGGAGCAGCATAGCTGTCCTACGCGCGGTACTGAGCTCAGCATCAATGTCAACCGGACATCTGCCTACAATTGCTCGCGTAGCCGGATTCCACGGATTATGCTCGATAACGCAGCACAGGCCTCCTGGGGTCAGAACTCGCTTAATCTCCTTGGTCAGCAGTGCTCTAGCTGCTCCATGGACGTGGTGATAAACGCAGACGGCTGTTACAAAATCGACGGATCTATCAGGAAAAGGTAGATCCACGAGGGACGGCTGCTCATGCATCTTGAACGAGGAGTAGGAGGAAAGCATGCCCGCAGACGGGTCACACCCAACCGCCTGCGCGAACTTGCCGCCTCCTATTTCCAATAACTCCCCCCGTCCGCAGCCGACATCCAGCCATCTTTGCGTCTCCATATTTATGCCTGCGCGTCTCAATAGCTTCTCGATCAAGAACCACTTTCTGCGGTGGAAATGCAGTGGATCTTGCGCGAATTTGCTTCTCAAGGGGTCAGCAAGCAACTCGGCATATGTAGGTGCATATTGATCAAATTCGGTGACCGCCTTCTCGTTAGCTAGCATGACCCTGCTCCTCGCGCTTCAATGAGGCGCATACCACGTTCACCACTCACCACTTTGTAATGTGACTCCAGGCAGGGCTCAATTATCGCCACTTGCTTCATCTGGAAACCTACCATCGATGCCGCCAGAACGTGACCGCTTTCGTGGATCAGTGTGTGCAGAGAGCCCCACAGGAAGCCGGTGGTAACCCCGGCAAACATCTGCATCCGTTCATGGGAGGCAACGCTCACGAGCGAATCCATCGTTCTCCTTCTCAACAAAGTGCATTCGCCGTGCGAGCAGTCCATGGTTCACCGCACATACGAGGATGGTGCTACGGCGTTTTCACCTTTTCGTTCCATGACTTCATAGTCCGAATCCGCCCAAATGACTTTATAGTGTGATTGCAGGTATGGCTCGACGATCAATTGGTCGTCCCTCACTTTTCGCATGTTGGGAAAGGAGATTTGCGCGCTTTTTTCGAAACCCGTATTCCAGACCACGTACCTTACCCGGCGTTGGTCTAAGACCGTGACCACCTCCTCAAACTGGGAAGGAGTGTTGAAGTTGTATAAGAGCGCGGCGTAACGCGTCGGGTTCACGGTACCGGACAAAAAGTAGTACATGGCGCAGTAGGGGTAGGCAAAGATCTCTTCGCCGGCGTCTGCCTTGCCCTGCAAGAAGGTAAGAGCGGGATTGGTTTTGAAAAGGGCCACGGTTCCCACCCTGGTTGCTACGGAATGCGCCGAGAGTGCCAGGAGGAGATTGAAGCAAGCCAGGAATGTGGCGCTAATGGCAAGAATCTGCAAAGCTAGATCGGCCATCTTCGCCCGGTACTGCTGGAGATAGTAGACACACAGGATGATGAGCAGCGGCGATCCGAAGACAAGATGGCAGATATCACTGCGGTGGATTTCCGACAGCCACAAGGCAACTCCACATAGCCAGCAAAGTACAATCTCCGGCCGTACCCGGCTTCTTACCGATCGGGCGGCGAGAGCAGGCAATAGCAGGGGAAGCGACGCGACAAAGAAGAAAGGAACGACCAATACCGACGCGGTAACGATGGTCCAGCGAAAACCACTCTCCGCAACTACGAAACGATCCCAGTAGAGCTGGATGATGCCATGCGCGTAAGGGACAACATTCAACGTGCCATAGTTTTTTGAGGGCCAAATCACATTGTCATAGAACAGATCCCACAGCGCGTGCCGGCTCCAGAAATAAAACAGCATGAGCGCAACCACGCTCATGTAGCCTCCCGCCACCGCCCCCAGCCATGACAGCGAGGCCGATGACCTCCGGTGCTGCATCCAGAGCCATACCAGCAGGGCAAACAGCAGTAGCATGCCCTTGGGCTGAAGAAAGCACGTTGTGGCTCCCGCCAACGCACCAGCAGCAAACAATAGCGGGAGCTTGCGCTTATCCAGCCAGACGAGCGTGCATACGACAGCAAGCAATGCGAAACAATTACTGTCCACGTGATGACTGATGGCCGGCCAGGATGGTCCGAAGTAAGTGCCAGCCAAAAGGATGCAAGGGAGAAACTGATATCGCGTACATATCCGGCGCGATATGAAGTACATTGCCAACGCTGTTCCCAGGGAGCTGACGAACAGGCATAGGCGAGTCGCCACAAATGTCACGCCAAACAACTTAAAGAACAAAGCCAGCCAATAGAACGTGCCTGGCCCCACGACCTCAAAGAAGTCGCGCCCAAAGATCTGGCCATGAGCGATTCTCGCCGCGCCCAGCACAAGCAGTCCCTCGTCTCCGTTCCCCAGAAGAATGCGCATCAAGGGAAGAAGGTATAGGCTGGCGCAGAAGGCGAATATCAAGAGCGGAAGGTATCGCTGCCTGGTTACTTTGGGCATGGGAGCGCGGCTTTGTTGATGGGGAGCGCCGCCTTCCATTCTGTTGGAAAGGGACCCCTCAAGACCCTCTAGTTCGGTTGGTGAAGCCTGGCTAGTCAGCATGGCCGTCACCTTGCCGCTCCATCAGTTTTTCGTTCGAGGAGCCGGGTATCAGCATCGGCCCAGATCACCTTGTAATGCGATTGCAGGTAAGGCTCAATGACCAGTGTGCCGGGCGCTACGTGCGCCGATGCAGGAAAGAGGGTGGCGAGTTCTTTTGCCTGGAAGCGCGTATCCCACAACACGTACTTAACCCGGCGTTTCTCCAAAACCCCGACAACCTCTTCGAACTGGGAAGGAGTGTTGTAGCTGTAGAGCAGAACACTGTACCGGGTCGGGTTCGTGGTAGCAGACAGGAAGTTGTACATAGGGCAATAGGGGTAGGCAAAGACTTCCTCGCCGGGGGCCACCTTGTCATCCAAGACTCGGAGCGCCGGAGCATCTTTCAAAACTGCGACCGTGCCCACCCTGGTAGCCAGGGGCCGCGCTGCGAGGACCAGAAAGAGATTAAAGGCGGCCAGGCAGGTGGCACTTATGGCAAGAATCTGCAATGCCAGATCCGCGACTTTAGCCCGGTATCGCCCGAGATAGTAGATGCACAGGATGATCAGTAACGGCGATCCGAATACCAGGTGGAAGATGTCTTTGCGGTGAATCTCCGATAGCCACATGCCGCATCCGCACAGCCAGTACAGTACTATCTCGGGCCTGCCCGGGCTCGTTCTGTATCGGGCGGCGAGGGCTGGTAACAGGGCGGGTAAAGCGGCGATAAACAGGAAGGGCGTAATCAGGACGGACGCGGGGATGGTCCACTGAAAGCCCTTTGCGATTACGAAGTGATCCCAGCAATGGCGGATCAAGCCAAGCGCGTAGGGAACCACATTGGCTGCGCTGTAGTTTCCCAGGGGCCACACCACGTTGGCATAGAACAGATCCCAAAGGGCGTGTTGGCTCCAGAAGTAAACCACCATGAGCGCCAGCACGCTGCTGTAACCTGCGGCCACTGCCCCGAGCGATGACAGGAGCGTGGACTTCCGCCGATTTTGCATCCAGAGCCACACCAGCAGGGCAAGCAGCAGTAGGATTCCCTTTTGCTGCAGGGCACACGTTGTGACCGCTGCCAGCGCACCGGCAGCAACCAACAGACCAATTTTGCGTCGATCCTGCCAGAGGATCACGCACACAATCGACAGCAAGGCGAAGCAATTGCTATCCACATGGTGGCTGATCGATGGCCATAGGGCCCCGAAATAGGTGCCTGCCAGCAGGATGCAAGGAAGAGCCTGGTACTGGCTGCATATCCTGCGCGATAAGAAATACATCGCTAATCCCGTCCCCAGTGAGGTGACGAACAGGCATATACGGGTCGCGGCAAAAGTTACGCCGAACAGCTTAAAGAATAGGGCCAGCCAGTAGAATGACGCTGGCCCCTGCACCTCAAAGAAGTCGCGGGCGAAGACCTGGCCGTGAACGATCCTCAGAGCGCCATAAACAAGTATTCCCTCGGGCGCCTGCTGCAAGAAAAGCCGCATGAAGGGAAGGAAGTACAAGCTGGCGAGAACTGTGAATATGAGATACGGGGCATATCGCTGTTTCGTCACTCGAGCCGTCGGGGCGTGGCTGGTCGAGCCGCTTCCGGCTTTGAGCTCCTCAGTAAAAGGGGGTGCGCATTGGTCCAATACCGCGCCCGATTCCTTACTCATCATATTTTTCACTTTTCCAGCCCCATGATCGACCTATCTGACCAATCATCTGAGTTTCTGAAGTCGTCCGGGGATTGCAAAAGGAAGCACTGGACGGCGGGATTCCGCGTTTCCTGTCCATTACCGTTGACACCGCGCTCTCATTTGAAGACACTTCAAGCGCGTTTGCTTGTGGAACAGGCGCCATAGACAGTTTCTAGCAATCTCCGGGCCATATAGGGGCGGCGGTACGGTTTGGCAAGAGCATCTCATGATTTCGGAGACCCGGATGAGCCTCTTTCGCCTCCTATGGGCGATGCATGTAGCTGAGACTTTTCATGAAGGCTGAGTTGGGTAGAGGTAGCAGGTAGATCAACCCAATCGCCAGGGCAATCCACGCATGGGACAGACAGAATGCCAGGAATACGACCCCTTTGAGTATGTTGATGCCGGGGGCCTGCCAGGGCGACAACCGCGTTTCGCAGAGGCGTTCAGGCGGATTCTCATCTGAACGAAGGGGCCGGCCTTGCTTATCCCCGCTTGCTTGATCCGGGAACCCACCATCAAGGCGGCCAGCACATGGCCGCTTTCGTGGATCAGGATGTGCAGGGAGCCCCATAGAAAATCGGCGGACCAGAGCATCCGGCAGCTGCATCGCTCCATGGAAGGAACCGATCAGAAGCGAGATCATCCCTGTCCCTTTTAAATGAGTACAAGGCCCATCGTCATCCCACTTCCCGGTAATGCCGCTTCCCAGAGAGGGTATTCATAATCTCCGGCACGCCGTTTATCTTCACAAAGGCGAGCAATTTACCGGCCTGTTGACGTCGGGTAAGCTTTTTCCCTTGTTGCGGTGCACGGATATTCGAGAGCCGAGGTCGGGGCGGAGTAATGAGACTCCGGGGTCAGATCTTCTTGCTCTGCTCGCTTTGGAGCAAGTTCCAGGACGGGTTCCGTTGGAACGCTGGGGCCTGACTCTCCGTTCATTCCAGTCAGAATCGAATCCGCAATCGAAGGGGTTTCACGCGCGCCTTGTCGGGAACCACAATAAGGGCGTCAGCGCGCCTGCGTGAGATAGGCCTGCAAAAGGATTGCTGTCGCACCAATGACGGCAACCGATACAGGATACGTGAAAAGGGGCGGGATTTAATGCTGGGCCACGCATGAAGAGCCAATTCGCAGACCAGGTCGGCCAGACCCGTTCATTGGGATGCGAGAATCCGGAAGTGGTGAAGGCGGTGTCACCGCGGGCTACAGGTTCATAGCTACGGTCACCGCCAGACCCACCAAACATCCCCATGGCCCTGACCAGGTTTGGTCGTTGTCGTGGTTACAATTCGTTCATTCCTGGCATGCTGGGGAGGCAGGCTCCTGGCCATCAAAGAAGAACGAACTGTTTCTGCTGCCGGATTCAGTGCATTGAATCAGGCGACGGCGGAAGTAAGTGCGGTTCCAACAGTGACGAAGACGGACGAGATATCAACAGCAAGCGTGCTCAGCGCAGCGACGGAGCCTAACGAAATCAATGCAACAAGCAGCGCGTACTCGACGAGATCTTGCCCTTCTTCGTGCAAAATGATGAACCGAAACTTAGCAAGCAATCTAGTGAATTTATCCACTTTGGGCTTCCTTGTTCCGCCAGGGGATTTGCTTCCCTGACCAGTTATGCAGCGGCTGAGGTGAGCTTGGTTCCGATCGTGGTGAAGACGCTGTTGATATCGACAGCAAGCGTGCTCAGTGCGGCGACGGCTCCGAGGGATACCAGAGCGACGAGCAGTGCGTACTCGACGAGATCCTGGCCTTCTTCGCGCACCATCAGGGCCTGCAGGTTGGCGGACAGCTTGTACATAACATCCTTCATTGTGTTTTCCTCTCCCATTTTGTATAGCCCTGCTGGTGGCCGGGCTTGCCCTCACTAAGGCAAACGTAGAACCATTTATCGCGGACGGGTATTGACAAAGGAATCATCGACTTACGGTTACCCCCCTGGAACCGGGTGTGAACGTTCGTATACAGGTAACAGATTGAAGATTCGCGGGGTATACACGGAACCCTGGGAAGCGGGAGTTTTAACGCCAACTCACCCCAAAAATATGTCACACCGGCGGATTAGCCGAAGCTACGCCAGGCGAATTTCTACATTTTCTGAGTCGAAGTGTATGACGTTTGAAAACCGAAGACCCTCTTGGTCTTGTGTTTTTGCTTTGTACTTCAGTCGTGCCACCCCTAGCCAAAATGTTCAGGGCTTTTAGCCGCTGCCAGGCAAAACTAGCACCAAATGCCAGTTCGGAAGGTCCCGACGATAGCCCTACAGTTACATGTATTTGGCTAGAAAAAGCGCAGGGGCGAAAGAGGATGCGGAAAAACTCGATTTGGAGAAATGAAGAAAATCGAATCGCTTCAGAACGCCCCAGGCCCGTAGGGCCGCCCCCAAACGTCAGCCCAGCCCGGCAGGGCTATCGGTAGGCAACATGGAAGAGCGCCGGAGGCGCGGCACAGCACTTTCTGAAGACTGAAGAGTGGGCTTTTAGCCCCAGGATCTCCTCAGACCAGCGCCAAAGCGCATGATCAGAGTTCAACTCTTTCCCGGAGCGCTGAAGCGGTTCTTCCCCCGCATAAATGCGGGGGAAGAACCTGAAACAAGAGCGAGTTTTTCCGCAGCCTGTTTAGCGCCTGGAAGGCATTGTTCCTCTATTTAAGCAGTACCCTCAGCGGCTAAAGCCGGGCTGATTCTTATGCATTTATGTACGGCCTAAAGGCCGTACCCTTCAAAGACAAGAGTTTCCGCTGCATGTGCAGCCGTGTCCTTCGCCGAGAGAGGCTTTCCCACCCAGCCAAGGGCCGTCCCCTTCGCGCAAAGTCATTCAGCCCATACTACAGCTCTACAGGATTAATGTACGGGCCAAAAGCCCGTACATTTCGAGCCCACCGCGGTCTTCACGAGTGGGCGGATCGGACAAGCAGAACCGCGGTGCTGTCTTCGTATTGGACGCGCCAGCCGGGCGAGTGCTTCAGCAGATACACCAGCCCGGTATCAGGCTGCTGCAACACCGAGTCGATTTTGTAACGATCAAGAATCGCTAGCGAGTCGCGTAGTGTGATGGCCCTTATGTCATCGAGCAGTATGCCGTGATATTCAAATATATCCGTACGGCTATCGAGGAAAACAGGAGTGTTGCGTGCATTCCAGATAAGATAGCCACCCCAGGCGTAGTCGTTCAAAACCCGTCCCTGCGAACAGCAGCGCTGCAATTCAGCCACAGCGCCTTGCGGCATCGACTCCGCCACTTTTGCGCGCAGTTTGGCAGAGGTTGGAATGTGAAAAATGACAACCAGCAGAGCGGCCGCCATGATCAGCCCATTCAACAAGGGCTTATCCTTCTTCGGGTCGTACTTGTCGAAGACCAGGCCCTCGAGTTCCACCGAGATCATAGGGGCCAGAACAATGCCCGCCAGGAACATGAACCGCTCGTGCGTCAGCGCGGAATAGCTGGCCAGCAAAAGAAACAGCAGTTCCTGCAGCGGCCATGTGCGGCGCTTCGCCAGCGTGAAGAGTAGCATGCAGGCGACGGTAATAAAGAAAAGCATTCCGTGGAATCCCTGGAAGTCGAGGCTCTGCCACTCCTGGACAACGGCGATGTTCAACTTCTGGTGGAAAATCATGTCGGTGGGATACATGACCAGCCGCCAGCCATAGGGGTTGGCAAAGAGCGCAGCGATGCTGGCTGCGCCGACCATTCCCAGTTTACGCAGTTGTTGTGGAGTCCAGCGCACAGCGTTGATGCTGCCCCATGAGCCCTGCAGCAGACCCGATGCGACAAAGAGGCCGAAGAACGCAAAGCCGATGAGCCAGGAGCCATGAAGATTGATCCACAACGCGAAGACCGGAGGCAACAGCCAGGTGTAATCGCGACCCTTACGAAAGGCGTCGAGGATGAGCACCATGGCGAGGAAACAGATCCAGCCAAAAAGGATGGTGCGCGGGCCCAGGTTGACAGTGGCGAACAGGATGCCGATCCAGGTTGCCAGAAACGCCGACTTTACATCGCTGCAGCGGCGGTAACAAAGCAGAAATAATCCGCCAATCACAAGCTCGATGGCCCCCACAGCGACCAGGAAGACGCCGCGCTCGCCCAGCAGGCGCCAGCCCAGGTAGAACGGGACCTCCGCCAGCCATTCGGGGTTGATCCAGGGCTGGCCCAGGGTGGTAAAGGAATATAGGTCCCGGTGAATGAAGTGGTGGGTCGTAAACAGGACCTGGGCATTGCGCATGTGCCACCAGATGTCCGGATCGCGCAGCAGGGTGGCGCGCCAGATGTCGACTCCGGCAAAGAAAGGAGAACATATGAGCCCGACAATGAGCATGGACGGAAAACTGAAGAACCGCGACCAGAAGTTAGTCGGCCTAAGATCCGTACTGATATATGGCGAGGGTTCTGTGAGAGAAGCGAGATTAGTGTGCAAAAGATTCCTCCTGATACATGGGGAAGGTTTTGGCAGAGAAATGATCGGCTAGCAGGTACCATGCCAGCCACGCGGGCGCCGCCCACAAAGTCCAGAAATACATGGCAGAGGGAAAGCGGATCTCAAGGTAGACCGCAATCTCGATGCACGCGTTGGCCAGGGCGATGGCAGCCAGCAAATTGCGCGACCTGATGTGATACAGGCCCGTCAACAGAGCGGGGATCACCATCACCTGGTCAAAGGGCCAGGCATAGGGCGCGGCAAGAACAGAAACCAACATCACCAGGTTGCCGTGTTCGAGCCAGCTCCATGTTGTACGGCGCGACCAGTAGTAGCCCAACATCCAGAGGCATGCGAGAGTTGTCGGCAGATATTGCAGCCACAGCGCATTAGGATTCAGCCACAGCCGCAGCACTAGATTCAGACAGGGAATAAATTCACTGCCGGCGACCCCGGACGCGCGCATCATCTGCGCATACTGCGCCCATGCCATGGGATCGAAGAGGTAGACCACAGCGCAGCTTGCCGCTAATGCAACCACGGCGCCTGCAAGTATCCTGTAGCTTCTCGATATTACGATCCATGTCAGCAGCACCACGGCGAATGGAAGGAAAAGGTGAGGCTTGAGCGCGCAAAGCCAGAGGCTGACACCCGCCATGAATGGCCGCGCGGCATGCAAACGTAAAAATAAGACGAGGCCAAGCAGAGCAAGGATCGAAGTCTGGCCAAACATGATGCACAGGAGTGCCGGAGCAAAGGCAAAGCCAAGCAGGTGCAGTCGATTTCGAGGCCGGCCATGCATCCACCACAGCAGGCGCATGGAAACGCCAAGGCAGGCAAGCAGCATCAGCGTCCACAGCAATGAGGCTGTGCGCACGCTAAAGAAAGCCAGCGGATAGGTGAGCGGCAGCGTCCATGGCAGGTTGCGCATGTACATGGCGCCATACCTGGCAGGTAACCCCGCATGACGCTCGATATCCAGCACAGCTGAAGAATCGTATGGATTTGCGTGATGCGCGAACTGCTGTCCCGTTGCCCAATAAACAACAAAGTCGCGCGTTCCCGCGGTCTTCCCGGTAATGAGCGTTACCAGAACGAACAGAACCGTGAGTCCAAAGGCTACGCAACAGACACCGGTGATGGAAACTTCGACCAGGGTGCGCAAGCCTGTGCGAAGGCTTTTGTTCTGCGTGAGTGGTTGGGCGATAACGCTCATCTAATTATCCGATTTCGTAACTGCATCGATGCTCTGGTCAAAAGCCGGCGCGAACGCAAGGCAATCTCCAGCTTGTGTTTGTGTGCGCAGGATAGTGCCCGCGGCGAGCTCGATCACGGAGTGCGCGGAGAGACAGGCTGCCACCCGCCAGGGCGGCACGTTGCTCTTGATTTTCTTTACCCGCAGCTTACGGTCGACAAAAACCAGGTCAAGCGCAAAGCGCATCCTGAAAGTATGGACAGCTTCACAGGGCACAATCCACAGACCTTCGCCCTCGTTGAGCCCTGCGCGGCCGAGCAAACCCTTTCTTCGGGTAGCGCCGGAATCAGCCACGACTACGCGACCGGCGAGTTCCGTCTGCCGCGTCAGGTTGGAGATTTTCATTGGCCCGTGCGGCCGTGCTGCACTCTTTTGATTCAACGCGTCCAGCTTCCTTTCCCACTCCCCTAGGCCGGCCTTCCTCCCGGAAGGGGTATGGGCGGCAGCACTGGTTAGGCTTTTTTCACAAATACGATGATGCGGTGAGAGAGGCTGTGCGCAGGCGTTCTTTAACAGAACACCTGCGTAGAGAGCCTCTTCTTCGCGTTACACCATTCATGAATTGCTCTACTGCTGCTGCTGGGGCCCCGTCGTCAGCGTAGGAGTAGCGTTGACCGGCGGACCTGGGGTTGCTTGTTGCTGGCTTGATCCCGTGACCGACATGGTAGTGTCGATGATCAACGGCTGCTCCGGCTGCATGCTCTGGATCAGCTCCTCGACCGGCATGGTGGGTGCCTGTGGCGTTCCGCCGCCCTGGGCTGTCTCCGGGTTGCTCATGGGGATGCCGGAGGTGGACGACAGGAACTTATCAGGATATTTCAGCGAAGGTAAGGGCGAGCCCGCCGGGATGGGATCGACAAACTCCGGCGTCACAATCACGATCAGCTCGGTGTTGGTCCGGCTCTTCTGGATGGACTGAAAGAGCTTGCCCAGGATGGGCACATCGCCGATGAAGGGGATCTTCTCGAAGGTCTTGGTCTCCGTGTTGTCGATCAGGCCGCCGAGGACAAAGCTCTGCCCCTGGCCGATCTCCACTTCGGTCTTTACCCGGCGGATGTTAATCGCGGGGACGTTGAAGCCAGATATCTCGATGGCGTTGGTGAAGTCCAGCGAGCTTACTTCCGGCGCCACTTGCAGACGGATGGTCCCGCGAGGAGTAATGGTGGGAATAAAGTTGAGGCGAATGCCATATTCCTTGAACTGGATGGTGACGGCACCCAGCCCGCCGCCGCCGGAAACTCCCTGCACCACGGGATACGGGTACTCGCCGCCGGCGAGGAAGCTTGCTTCCTTGCCATCCTGGGCCATCACGTTGGGCTCGGCAAGCAGCTGTACCAAGCCGTCGGTTTCCAGGGCCTCGAGTTGGGCGCCGATGTTAAGATCCGGGCGGAAGAGCGAGACTTGCAGTCCGCTGGCGAGTACGGCCGCAGCAGCACTGGTTGCACTGGGCAGGGACACGGTGGGCGGCGAGAACTGCCCGGTGCCAACTGTGCCGACCATTTTCGGGTTAAGGCTGAAGAGATTCAAGCCAAGCTGTCTTTCCACGCTGCGGTCGACGCTGGCGAATTTCACCTTCAGCAGGATCTGACGTTGCGCCGAAGGCACATCCACATACAGCAGGTTGATCACCTTGCCGGCCGTGGCAGCAATCTGCACCGCACGGTTGGAGGCGCTCAGGTCCTTCACGTTGCCACGCAGAAAAACCAGGCCATTTTCCGTGCTGACCTTCAGTTCCTGGCCGGGCAACTCAGCCCTAAGCTGACGGCGAACTGACTCCATGCGGTCGTTGGCAACATAAGAGCTGGCGCCTACCTTCAGGTTGAAGAAGAGGCGGCCGCCGCCCTGCTGCCAGACGATGAGGCTCGTCTCTCCCGGAGCCTTGCCGTTGACCAGGACTTCACTCGGGCTTACCGCAGTAGCCTCGGCGAGTTCGCCGGAGCCCACGGAAACACGTTGAATCGGGTGGTCACTGTCGACCAGCACCGACTTGCCGACAGCGACAAACAAGTCGTTGGCTGTATCCTGGACCACCGCGCCGTTGGTTGTTGGGCGCGACGCGCGTGCTTGCCCATGAACCGCAGGCAGCGAACCAAGGGATAGAAATAACGTAGCGAAAGAAGCAATGGCAATGCGGTTGTTGGCGTTCACTATTTTCCCCCACCGGTTGAGAATTTTTGCTCGGTCGTCTTCGATCCGTTCATGACTTCAACCAGGAAGATCTGGGAAGTTGGAGCGGCGTGGGGAGTATGAACTGGCGCAGGCGTCTTATCTGGAAAAAGGTTGGTCATGGCAGCGCCCTTGGACGTAGGCTTCTCCACATCCAGGGGATTTCTAAGTACCAGCTGGATCTTGGTCTGGTTGCTGGCCAGGCTGAGCAACTCGGCCTGATCAGGTGTGACCAGAAGGTTGACCACCTGCACCTGCTGCGGCTTGCCTTCGGCGTCCCGTTGAATATCGGTGCCGGCCGATAAGACCTCGATGCTCTGCAGCAAGGTCGCGACCTTTGGCCCCTGGTTTGTGTTCGCCGGGCCGGGTTGCACTCCGGAGATCAGCACATCGACGTGCATGCCTGGGGTTGCGAAGCCGGCGATGCCGACAACTTCATCCACCTTGACTGCGGCTGCCCGCATTCCTGGAGGAATGGTTGCAGCCAGGCCGCCACCCGATCCCTCGGCCGCGAGACGGCTATCCAGGATGGGTTCGCCTTCATGCAGATCGGAGACTACGCCGCGGCCGATGGCCTTCTTGGTATCCACGATGGCGCCCTTGGGCACCGAGCCGGCAATGTCTACCGTTGTTAGATCACCAGGACGTAGAACACTGCCCAACGGGATATCGCGATTGGCCGCGACCACATGCGTGGTCCTTGCGGGCTGTGCAGCAGCAATGCGTGTGACCACAAGGCGCCAGACGAGGTAGCTGCAGCCAGCGGCGACAAGGAAGGCACTCAGGAGAATAGTTGCAAGTCTTCGATTCATCAGGGACCTATTCGGGCTGACCAAGCAGCCATGGACGCTTTGCTGGCAGATATGGCAAGTTGCCTGCCAAATGCAGAAACCTGAAGCAGCCGTCAAATCATGGGTTTAGAAGATCGGTTTTCGATGGGGTGTGAACGTGTGTATACCAAGCACCGCCCCGGTGTAGCCACGGAGACACGTTTCGAGCCCGTCACCGCCATCCGTGCTGGATCTGCAGGGCTCAAACCTGCTGAGGTTTGGTCTCCAAATTGCTGATTTGACCATCAGCAACCTATCCACCATACCCATGCTATCTTCGCGCCTAATCTCTCTGTTCAACGATCCGCCTCCGTCTAGGAGCGGCCCTTCTTCATTCGTAATATCGATGCTGGTGCACGGTGTAGTGCTAGGTCTCGCCTATCTGGGGCTCCATAGGCCTCATGTTGCTGAACCGCCCAGGGACCAGAGAGTTACACTTCGCCTACTGGAACTGCATCGACCCGACCTGCAGCCACCACTACCCGCGCCCGATGGCACGGTGTACGCTCCCTCCGGAGCCGTCGCTTCTGGTGCGGCACCTGCGGGCGCATCGGGATCCATGCCCACGGTACCGAAAGAGTTGCTCAACCTGACCAAAGCCCGGCAAACGCTGGTGCAGCCCGACCTTCCGCCAAATATCACCCGGCCGCAGGAGATTCCTATACCAGCCGCATTGCTTTGGTCTATGCCGGACGTTCATGAGGCTACAATCGCCCCGCCCCAGCGACTGGACACAACCGCCAGGGTTTCCCCATCCCTTCGTCCACCAAACCATGAACTGGCTCTGGGCGACGTCGCTATCTCTTCGACCAGCTTTACTACCGATACCCCGGCGCTCCTGCCAAGCACCACCTCACCGGTTGTTCTGCCCGGCCCCGCCTTCGAGCAGAAGGTGCTTGAGATGTGGTCGAACTCAACCCGCCCGCCGGCTCCGGCAACCGTCATTTCTGCCTCACAGATGGAAACGGCAGAGGGAACGATAGCTTTGCCGTCGCTCAACGAGGTGGCAGATGTAGCCGTGGGGGACAAACTGTCGCCCGGCCGTGGGGGATCGAGCACGCTCGATGGGAGTGGCGAGGCAGATAGCAAAGCCGGAACTGGCGCGGCGGAGAGCAAAGCCCCCGGCTCCGGCACCCAACGCAACGGCCTCGCGAGCCAGGATAGCCAATCGACGGGCGGCAACCAAGGGCCTCTGCTGAAGAATGGGTCGCCCTCATCTGCCGCCAATACGGGGGCGAATGCAGCGGCTACCCAGATGTCAAACGCCGCCCCCGGTAACGGGTCGGCAGACGGCTCAGGGGTCTCCCGGATCCAGTTGCCAAAGAATGGCAAATTTGGCGTTGTGATCGTAGGCTCTTCCCTAGCCGAGCAATATCCCGAGACCCAGGGACTTTGGGGCGGAAGGATGGCGTACAGCGTCTACGTGCACGCAGGCTTGGCGAAGAACTGGATCCTTCAGTATTCACTGCCGCGATCCGCGGATGCGGCGGCAGCCGGCGAAAACGTTCGCCCGGACGCGCCCTGGCCATTCGACATCGTCATACCACACGGCGCACTCACTGGATTCAACGCCGATGCCCTCATGATTCACGGCTTCGTCAACGTTGCCGGCCGCTTCGAACAACTTGCCGTCGTTTCTCCACGCGACTTTGCCCAGCAGGCTTTTATGCTCAGCGCACTGCGCGAGTGGCAGTTCCGTCCCGCCAGCCAGAACGGCCGAGCAACCGCAGTCGAAATCCTGCTGATTATTCCGGAGAGCGCAGAGTAACAAAAACGTACTGCCTTTCCCGTCTCAATGCGAAGTCGATTGCCGTTTTCAAGCGATTTCGCGATTACTGTGGCCCGATAGAGATCGCGAGGAGTGGTTTCCTTGGGAGAAAACCACGAAAAGGCCCGGATTTTCCGGCGCGGCACTCACCGAGGGCATCCTGTGGCGGCTTTCTTCACGGAAAGCCGCATGCATTCGATGGCACCACCAAGCTCCACAGGAAATCCGGGTTCGGTCTACCCCAATTGCGTAACCGCTGTAGTTTCTGCGATGGTGACCTCCGGTTACGAAAGAAATCTGGGTGGAACGGCGGCATGGGAGTAGATTGAACGTTCCCCCCCAGCCAAGGAGATATTCCATGAAATTCGTGCTCCGCAGCCTGGCGGTGATCGTCTGCATTCGGGTAGTACTTTCGGCCAATCTTCCCTTGCCGGTTCCCGAGTCTTAAATGGAACGTCTACTCCTCATGCTCCTGGCGCTGCTTGCAATCGTGATCGCCCTGAGCTTCGTCTACCACATGGGCGCTGGTCAGTGAGCGCGACTGCGGCGGCACTGCCGCCGAGAGCGGCCGTACTCCATAAGCTCGCGGCCGGTTCCATGCTGGCGGCCTGTGTTGCGATTCTTACCTTCGCGATGACAAGCAGCAGCGCTGCGAACCGCGACTTCATTTGCTACTGGGCCGCGGGGCATCAACTCGTGAACCACGCGAACCCATACGATGGCCGTGAGATTCTTGCGTGGGAGAAGTCGGCTGGCTTTCTCGGGTCGAGGCCGTTCTTCATGCGCAATCCGCCCTCCGCTTTGTTTCTCGCCTACCCACTTGGCCTGTTTGGCGCGAAGACGGGCGCGGTGCTCTGGATGCTCGCCCTGTTGGCTTCTCTCGTTGCATCGGTGCGACTGCTCTGGAATATGCATGGCAGGCCAAAGGATAGGCTGCACCTGGTCGGCTACATCTTCCCGCCGACGATGGCGTGCTTGTTCGCCGGCCAGATCGGTATCTTCATCCTGCTCGGCGTGGTCCTGTTCCTGTTCTTCCACCAGACAAGGCCCTACCTTTCCGGTTGCAGCCTCTTGCTATGGTCCCTAAAGCCGCACCTGTTCCTGCCCTGCATCGTCGTCATGCTTGCTTGGGTGCTATCGCGCAAGGCATACGGCATCCTGCTGGGCGCGACAGCCGCATTTGCTGTTGCTCTTGCGCTCGGCTATCTGCTCGACCCCGCAGGCTGGTCGCATTATGCTGCGATGGCCGCCGGCGAGCGATTACAGAACGAATGGATCCCCACGCTTAGCCTGATGCTTCGGCTGGCAATCCATCGCCGGTGGGTATGGCTCCAGTTCATTCCCGCGGCTATCGGGTGTATTTGGGCTGCTTGGTATTTCTGGAACCGCCGCGACCGTTGGTCTTGGGCAACGGATGGCTCTCTCTTGCTCATTGTTTCCGTGATGGTTGCTCCCTATGCGTGGTTTACCGATGAGGCCGTTGTGCTGCCGGCGATTCTCAGCAGCCTGTACCTCGCAATCAAGCGTGGCCGGTCGACGGTACCGTTTGGCTTAATCGTCGTCCTCGCGTTGCTGGCGGTGCTGCAGGCTGTCCCGCTGACATCGGGCCTCTATATATGGACCGCGCCGGCGTGGTTGGCCTGGTACCTCTATGCCTCAGCGCGTGAGCCGCAAGTAGGTCGATCCCTTGTCGCTGCCGATCGCTGCCGGTGTGAAGGCGCGCCTGAAGTGTAAGTTGCCATATATGTTGGTGACGTGGCATGGCTCACCACGCGGAGGCTGCCCCTCTTTTCGCCCGCAGTGCCATTGCCCTCATGTGGAACGGTCGGATCAGCGCTCCGTTTTCTCTTCAAAACTCCCACAAAATCGTCATCCTGAGAGCCTGTGACTTTTTCGATCGTTTCGCGTTTTTGCGCCGACCAGATGTTTTTCAGTTCCCTCCAAAGAGGCGTCATCCTGAGCGAAGCGCCTCGCAGATCTATCGCATAACGGAGGGTTTATGGCGCGGAGTCGAAGAGCCTGTCCCGAGCGTAGCCGAGGGAACCCCGGCGATGCTTGTTGGCAGATGCTCTTCGGAGCTTTCCGGCCACAGACTTACAAGGAAACCAAAAAAGTCACAGCCTCTGAGCGCAGCGCCTACACCGATTGATCGCGTGCCACGGTGCTGGGCGGCGCGGAGTCGAAGAGCCTGTCCCGAACGTAGCCGAGGGAACCCCGACGATGCTCACGTGCTCGTGCTGTTCGGAGCTTTTCAAACACCGAAGCCCGCACCTGGCGGATCCGCCACGGTTTTTCACTGCGATGTCCGATGGCTTAAATCCACATTCGCGCAGCCATACAGGCACACTTACGCCAGCGACCTGTAGCTGCGCGTCATGCGTCATAGTGAAGGCACGTGGAAAGTCTCACTGCGGCCTGTGGCTTCAGTGTTGAAAAGGTTCGAGCAGCATGGGTGAGATAAGCACGCCGGGGTTCCCTCGGCTACGTTCGGGACAGGCTCTTCGACTCCGCGC